>JAEEGL015684356.1_pt1 | contig 138540 bp, 116 predicted proteins | sample 9134231 | NCBI WGS metagenome assembly JAEEGL01 (sample SAMN16246548, study PRJNA631951) | gut metagenome | biome: gut microbiome; feature: rumen; material: fiber-attached | host: Bos | place: Iran: Karaj | collected 2018-10 | reverse complement strand
TTTCCCCGGTAACAGATTTCCAATCCCGTTTTTTATCTGGTTCATGGGAAGCATAATATTCTTATGACTTTTATTCGGTGCCAATTCCTTCAGACTCTGCTGTGTGGGAAGTTCCAGATTGACACTCATACGGTCTGCCAGAAAGCCTACCCGTTCAATCACTTCCGGTGATGCTCCCGGAATGGCTTTTACATGAATATATCCGAAAAAATGATGCTGATTTCGCAATTTCCACAATGCCTCATAAATCAAACACATGGTATAATCCGGATTTTTAATAATTCCGGAGCTGAGAAACAGTCCTTCAATATAATTTCTCCGATAAAACTGCATCGTCAGTTCACATACTTCGTCCGGCGTAAAGGAAGCTCTCGGAACATCATTCGATTTTCTGTTAATGCAATACTTACAATCAAAGATACACTCATTGGTAAACAGAATCTTCAGCAACGATACACACCTTCCATCGGCAGAAAAAGTATGGCAAATTCCACAGGCATGCGCATCTCCCATTCCTTTCCCCTGATTTTTCCGGTCCACACCACTGCTGGTGCATGCCACATCATATTTTGCCGCATCCGTAAGAATTTTCAGTTTTTCTCCCAGTAATAATTCCTTTTTTACTTCCATATCGCACCTCTCTACAAAAAGAAAAGAAATAGAACATATGTTCTATTTCTTTATATTAACACTTTCTATTTTTGAATGCAACGGTAAGTTTTGGAACTTCTCAATCCGTCAATTCTTATTTAATTTTCTTACGAATAACCTTACTCCATTCTTTGGAATAGAAGCGTTTGCCGTCTTTAAACAGATATGCTTTGATTCTGAAGTAGTAATATTTTCTTGGTTTCAAACCACTGATATACATAGATGTTCCATTGGTATATCGTGTCACGTACTTCTTAAATTTCTTACTTCCGGAATACTGAAGTTTATATCCTACAGCCTTTTTGCGATGAGACCAGGTGACGGTCGCCCAACGTCTTCCGGTGGTTACTTTCTTTACAACAACCTTTGCAGGGCGTTTTACTTTTGGTGCTACGTAAATGTTGTAATCACTGGTTCGAACCTGATCATACCAGAAATTCAAGTCCGTGTATCCACTGATTCCCTTTACTTTATCCGTAGCAGAACACTGCCACATCTGATACACCCCTTTGTATCCACACTTTGTTCCGTAACGCGCCACCCATTTGTAGTAAACATATTTTTCAATGGATTTTAAATATGTTGTCCACCAATTCAGATTTGCATAAACACCGCATTCATATCCATGCTGTGTAATAATTCCAAGAAAAGTTTCTGCAATCTTCTTCTTCTTTTTATTTGAAAGCCGTGCCTGAATGTTATCTTCCATATCATAGTAAATCGGGAAACTCATCTTCAATCCCTTTACCATTCGAAGAACATGTTCCGCTTCACTTCTAGCCTCCGCTACCGATGTGGCGTAGGAATAAATATAAACACCGTACGGGATTTTATATTTTTCACAACCGGCAATATTCCGTTTCCACTTCTGGTCATCCTGTTTTTTTGTATTGGTTCCGTAACCGCAACGGATAATCGCGTAATCGATATCCGATGCAGCTACTTTCTTCCAATTAATATTTCCATTGTGATGACTTACGTCAATTCCCTTCATGGTCGCATTTTTTACCACTTTTCCATTCCAGGTAATTTTCTTTGTTTTGGTTTTCTTTGTTGTTTCCTCTGTGGTAATTTCTTTTGTTGTTACTTCCGAACTTTCTTCCTGTGGTGCTTCGGTTGTACTTTCATCTTCCGGAAGGTCCATCTCATCCATGTAATGAATAATGTCCTCTCCGCTTACTTCATCTGCCGCCGAAACTTTTGTGAGTCCCTGGGATGAAATACTCCCTGCCACCAATGCCATAACCAACATTCTGCATACATTCTGTCTAATCTGTCGTCTCATAATTTCTCCATTCTGCTCTTCTTTGGTCTCTGAAAGTCCTTTTTATTTTATTTTTTCGCAGATCATATTCAAAATATCTTCTGCAACTTTTTCTTTTGATTCCAGTGGCAACTCTCTCATTTCCTCCGCTGTAATCACTGTAACCACATTGGTATCCACGCCAAATCCGGCGCCTTCTACCTTAAGGTTGTTTGCACAAATCATATCCAGTTTTTTCTTTTCCAGCTTTGCCTTGGAATTTTCAATCATATTTTCTGTCTCCATAGAAAATCCGCAAATAAACTGCTTCGTCTTTAACCGGGAAATTGTTGCCAGAATATCCGTCGTTCTTTCCAATGCCAAAGAAAGATCCCCATCTTTTTTCTTCATTTTTTCGTCAGCCTGTACTGCCGGTTTGTAGTCGGCTACGGCTGCACTCATAATTAAAACGTCAGAATCTGCAAAATTATTGCAAACACTTTCATACATATCCTGAGCACTCTCGATTTCCACCACCTTCACAAAAGGCGGCTTTGCAATCTGTGTTTTTCCTGTAATCAAGGTTACATCCGCGCCGCGAAGCATTGCATTTTTTGCAATGGCATATCCCATCTTTCCTGTGGAATGATTGCTTAAGAAGCGTACCGGATCCAGTCGTTCCATCGTAGGTCCGGCTGTTACAAGAACCTTCTTTCCTGCCAAATCTTTTTCAAAAGCTATTTCTTTTAAGATATGCTCTAAAAGTTCTTCCGGTTCCGGCATTTTTCCTTTTCCGGTATCACCGCAGGCAAGATACCCCTCCGCAGGGTTTACGACCTTGAATCCATACTGTTTCAGTTTCTCAATATTATCCTGAACAATAGGATTTTCAAACATATTTGTATTCATTGCCGGTGCTATGATTTTTGGACATTTTGCTGCCATAATCGTTGTTGTCAGCATATCATCAGCAATACCGCCGGCGATTTTTCCAATTACATTCGCACTGGCAGGAGCAACCATAAAAACATCTGCTTTCTTTGCCAAAGACACATGTTCTACATTGAACTGAAAGTTCCTGTCAAAGGTATCTACCAGACATTTATTTCCTGTTAAAGTTTCAAAAGTAATCGGATTAATAAAATTTGTTGCATTCTTTGTCATGATTACATGAACATCTGCATTTTTCTTTTTCAGTGCACTGGCAAGATTTGCAATCTTATAAGCTGCAATACTTCCGGTAACACCTAATACAACGGTCTTATTCTTTAACATACTTCTTTTCCTTTCGTTCATTTTCCAAACTGCTATGCTCCTATTTTAACAATTTCGGCAATGACTTTAAACCTCTAAATCAAATAAACGACCATGTTTTTCATAATTTGTTAATCGGGTCATTTTATTCTTATCATCTACAAAAACAACCTTTGGCTTGTTTTCTTTCACTTCCTCCGGTGTCATCTGTGCATAGCACATAATAATAATCTTGTCTCCAATGCTTACTTTGTGTGCTGCTGCACCGTTTAAACAAATCATACCGGAACCGCGTTCTCCTGCAATCACGTAGGTTTCAAAACGATTTCCGTTATCTACGTCTGCAATCTGAACCTTTTCATATTCATAAATTCCTGCTGCTTCCATTAATTCTTCATCAACAGTGATACTTCCTACATAATCCAATTCCGCCTGTACTACTGTGGCACGATGGATTTTACTCTTAAGCATATTTACTAACATTTTTTCTCTCCTTCTCGAATTCAATACCATTTCTCGCTCCTGATTTAGCGAGCCAGGGAGCTCGAAACGCTTTGCGTTTCTCGCTCCGTCGGCTTCGCCGACTACCCGGAACGGCAACACGCGCTTTTGTATGCAAGCATCCAAAAGTGCGGATGCCGTTCCGGGTACTGGCTCTACTAAATCAAGAAGTTATCTATAAGTCTCGTCTTTCCGATGTATACAGCCATAGCAACTAACATTGGTGCTTTCACTTCTTTCTGCTGCTGCATGGTTAAGCCGTTAACTGCTTTTACGTAATCAATTTTTGCCAACGGTTCTGTTTCGATGTTGGCTTTCATTTTAGATACTAATACTTCGGCATCTGTTTCACCTTCTGCCACCAGTTTCTTTCCAAGTTCGATGGTTTTGCTTAATATTAATGCTGCCTTTCTTTCTTCTTCTGAAAGGTAAGTATTTCTGGAACTCTTTGCAAGTCCGTCCGCTTCACGAACAATCGGACATCCCACAACATTAATATCCATATTCAAATCCTGTACCATATGTTTGATAATGGCAAGCTGCTGTGCATCCTTCTCTCCGAAGTAAGCATTGTCCGGCTGTACAATATTAAATAACTTGTTTACTACAGTACATACGCCTCTGAAGTGTACCGGACGGGAAAGTCCGCACAATTCTTCTGTTAATACAGACATATCTACGTAAGTGCTGAAATCATCATGATACATTTCTTCCGGAGTCGGATGGAAAATCAAATCTGCTCCAAGGCTCTCGCAAAAAGCGCTGTCCTTTGCCAAATCTCTCGGATAACTTTCCAAATCTTCTGTTGGTCCGAACTGCATTGGATTTACAAAGATACTTACAACCACTTTGTCATTGTTTTCTCTTGCCTTTGTAATCAAACTTCCATGTCCTTCATGAAGGTAACCCATTGTCGGTACGAATCCAACGCTCTGTCCTTCCTTCTTCCATGCTTTTACCAAATCTCTTACTTCTTTTACTGTCTCAACAACTTTCATTTTATCTTCTCCTTTTGCTTCAGCAATTAATATAATTTTTCAATAATATCATCATCGATTGCATATGTGTGTTCCTGTGCCGGGAATGTCCCTTCCTGGATTTCATCCAAAAATCCCCGGAACGCTCCTTTCATCACATCCCCTACAGATGCAAACTGTTTTACGAATTTCGGTACATAATCGCTAAACATGCCAAGCATATCCTGATATACAAGAACCTGTCCGTCACAATCCGCGCCTGCACCGATTCCAATGGTAGGAATGCTGAGTTTTTCCGTTACTAACTTCGCAAGTTTTGCCGGAACGCCTTCCAATACCACCATAGATGCTCCCGCTTCCTGTACCGCATAAGCATCTTCAATTAATTTCTTTGCTGCTGCCTCTGTTTTTCCCTGAACCTTGTAACCGCCAAAGGAATTAATGGACTGCGGTGTAAGTCCTAAATGTGCACATACCGGAATGGATGCCTTAACAATGGCTTCAATCTGCGGGCAAACTTCCTTGCCACCTTCCAATTTAACCATGTTGGCATGCCCTTCTTTCACAAGACGTCCTGCATTGACTACGGCGTCATAGACAGAAGTCTGGTAAGACATAAACGGCATATCACAAACCAATAATATATCTTTAATACCACGGGATACCGCTGCACAATGGTGAATCATATCTTCCATTGTAACCTGTAATGTATTCTCGTAGCCTAACATTGTATTTCCAAGAGAATCTCCGACCAAAATGCAATTTACGCCAACTTCTTCCATTAACTTTGCTGTAGAGTAATCATAGCAGGTAAGCATGGAAATTTTGTTGCCTTCCTGTTTCTGCTTCAAAATTGTCGTTACTGTATTTTTCATGATAATACCTCCTCCATTTCATCATAATTACGTTCCGGATATTTTTCCTTTGCAATTTCTACCAGTCTTCCGGAAACGGATCTGTAAATTTCCAATTCCTGTTCCGTCAATACGGACAAATGTTTCTTTACCGTGGAAACATCATTTCTTTCAATTGGTCCCGTCAATGCATTGACACTTCCCTGCCGGATAATGTTTTCCACATTTCCCCGAATGATGGGAGCCAGTGCTTTGCTTGCCTGTTGTCCTTCAAAACCGCAATCCTGCATTAATTTCTCTGCCATGTTCAATACGCCCACAACGAGATTGCTGGCGGTAGCTGCTGCTGCATGATATTTAATCTTGTCTTCCTTTGAAATCACGCAGACAGAATTTCCAAACCCCTCAAACAATGCTTTCATTTGAGCCAGGCATGCCTCTGTTCCTTCAATTGTAAAAAAACTATTGGATAAATCTTTGTATGATGTGTATTTATCGCTTACTGCGAATAATGGATGGATTGAATATCCAAAGCTCTCCCGCTCTGATATTCCTTCGAAGATTTCTGATGATAATGCGCCACTGGTATGACACACAATCTTATTTGCAAAATGATAAGTCTTCAACTGATTCCATAGTTTTCCAATCAGCCCGTCGGGAACTGTCAGAAAAATAACATCACTGTCCTGTAGCAACTGTTCCATATTTTCATAGGAACGTGAACCTGTAAACTGTGCTGCCTCTATGGCATCTTCATAAAACTCGCTGTAATAACCGGTTACTTCCTGATTGTTTACAGCCAAATACTTTCCCAGAGAAAATCCTACTTTCCCTGCTCCTATAAACCCAAACTTCATCGGCATCCCTCCTTTCACGGAAGGACAATGAGTCTCATTCTTTCTCAGCAGTAGAATTCTTCTCTGCTGCCATTGATATGAGCTACGGCGATCAGCTGTCATTTTATAGAAATCCTACGGTATGGTTTAATTCCAAATACCATCCGCAGTAAATTTACCACACTCATTTTAAAAGTGCAAGTGAAATATCTGTGAACTTTACCTTATCATTTGCACAAAAAAAGCGGATTCTTTCGAATCCGCCTTGTGTTTCGATCTTATTTTGCTTCTGTTGTTTCAACTTCTTCAGCAGAAGGAGCTTCTGTTGTCGGAGCAGAACCTTCTTTTACTGTTACGTTGTTTGAGAAGTATTCCTGAACCTTCTGGTAAAGAATAGCATATTCAACTTCTTCTTTTCCGTACTGATCTTCTAAATCTTTTACCTTAGCTGTCATTCCTTCAGCCATTGTAGCTGCTTCTTTCTTGTATACTTCATCAGTTAATTCTAATTTATAAGCCTTTGCTACTGCCTGAATGATAATTCTGCTCTTCATATCAGCAATAACACTGTCTTCAACCTGCTTATCCCAGTCTTTCTGTGACATAGAGCAAGCTTCTAAGTAATCTTTTAAAGTACTCTGATAATTTGTCTGTAACATTTCTTCCTGCTTCTTGTTGTATTCTTCGATTTTATCTTTCTTAACATCACTGTTTACAGATACAACTACACATGAGTTTACATAATCTTCCCAATTTGCATTTACAACATTTGAAATTCTCATCTGCTTATATGCGTAATCTTTGAAAGAATCTACATCAGTAACACCGTATGCTCCAAAATGTTCTTTTACAAAAGCATCATCTAATTCAGGAGTTTTTGTAACCTGAAGAGATTTGATTGTGTATGTAAACCATACCGCCTGTCCTGCTAAAGAAACCTTCTTACCATCAATTGTAGTATCCTTATCATATGACTTAGGGAATTTCAATTTTTCTGTAAACTTATCTCCTACCTTATGTCCTTTTAAGCAAGATACAAATCCTTCAATATACTGTCCTTCATCCGTTGCAAGGTTGATTGTTGCATCTTCTGCCTGACCACCGTCGAAAGAAACTTTCTTTCCGTCAACTTCAATCTGTCCGCTGTAATCAACAACAACTGTAGAATCTTTTTCTACTTTACCTTTTTTTACTGTGTCTGTTGTAGCATACTGGCTGCAAATGTTCTTTACAGCTTCTTTGTAAGCTTCTTTTGTAACCTTTACATCATCTTCGTAAGCGATTACGTCTTCAATCTTTGCAAGCTTTACTACACCGTAGTCTACTTCGATTTCTTCATCACTTGCTTTGTAAGGTCCTGTTGTAGCATCTTCAGCTACCGCTACAGTTTCCTGACTTGCTTTTTTGTCATCTTTGGAACCACAGGCAATGAGTCCGAATGCCATTGTCACTGTTAAAGCTCCTGCTAATAATTTCTTATACATTTCTTTTTCTCCTCTTTTTTGATTTTTTGAATCAGTCATACGTCAGATTTTAGCACAATCCACGTAAGAATAAAAGCGTTTCATTGATTTTTCAAATTTATTCACAGAAAAATCACATTCCTACACGTTGATTGTTGCTGACAATCCAAGAAGTTCTTTGTTTGCATCCAGAATCGGCTGAATTTCTTCCTTCAGGAATTCTTCTACCTGTTCCGGAGAACGTCCAACATACTTGCTTGGATCCATTGTCTTCTGTAAATCTTCATATGACATATTAAATGCATCATCATTGGCAATTAATTCAAGAAGGTTGTTGTCTAATCCCTTCTGTTTTACATTAGCGCCTGCCTGCATTGAAAGTTCACGAATCTTTTCGTGCATTTCCTGTCTGTCGCCGCCCATCTTTACTGCATCCATCATGATGTTTTCAGTTGCCATGAATGGAAGTTCGCTCATTAATCTCTTTGTGATTACCTTATCGTAAACAACTAATCCGTCTACAACGTTCAGGTATAAATCTAAAATACCGTCAATTGCAAGGAAGGATTCCGGAACACTTAATCTCTTGTTTGCAGAATCATCTAATGTTCTTTCAAACCACTGTGTTGAAGAAGTGATTGCCGGATTTAATGCGGTTACCATAACGTAATTTGCCAAAGATGCAATACGTTCACTTCTCATAGGATTTCTCTTATATGCCATCGCAGAAGAGCCAATCTGATTCTTTTCAAATGGTTCTTCGATTTCTTTCAAGTGCTGAAGAAGTCTGATGTCATTTGAGAACTTATGTGCACTTGCAGCAATTCCTGCAAGAATATTTAACACTCTTGTATCCATCTTTCTGGAATAAGTCTGTCCTGAAACAGGGAAGCACTTCTGATATCCCATCTTTTCAGCAATCTTCTTTTCCAATTCTTTAATCTTTGCATGGTCGCCTTCAAAGAGTTCTAAGAAGCTTGCCTGTGTTCCTGTTGTTCCCTTAGAACCAAGAAGCATCATATTATCCAGAATATAATCAAGATCATCTAAATCAAGTTTTAATTCCATTAACCATAAAGTAGCTCTTTTACCAACAGTAGTTGGCTGTGCCGGCTGGAAATGTGTAAAAGCAAGTGTTGGCTGTGCTTTATACTTTTCAGCGAATTTTGCGAGTTCATTAATTACGTTAATTAATTTCTTACGAACTAACTTTAATCCTTCGGTCATAATGATGATATCTGTGTTATCACCTACGTAGCAGGAAGTTGCTCCTAAGTGGATAATTCCCTTTGCCTTTGGACACTGTAATCCATAAGCATATACGTGAGACATTACATCATGACGTACCAGTTTTTCTCTTTCCTTTGCATCTTCGTAGTTAATATTATCTGCATTTGCTTTTAACTCATCAATCTGTTCCTGGGTAATATTCAGACCCAATTCCATTTCAGATTCTGCTAAAGCAATCCAAAGTTTTCTCCATGTTTTAAATTTCATGTCAGGGGAAAAGATGTACTGCATTTCTTTACTTGCATATCTTTCTGACAGTGGGCTTACGTACTTATCGTTCATAATCCTTCTCCTTTTAAATTTGATATTTTCCACGAATCCCTTCCGGACTCTCAGTATCTTTTGCGGGTGCGCCGCTTTTCGGACACAATCCACGTCCCATTATAAAACTAAAGAAAGAGAAAATCAACTTATGACTTTCTCTTTCCCGATTGTTATTTATGAATCGCTTCGAAAATTAATTTCCGAAGGACTGTAATGCTGTACTGATTTCATAATCGTAATCAGCCTTATTTGGTGAAATTAAATCTTCATACATGTCTTTTCCGTTTGTGTAGCCCTTAACTTTGCTCCACCAGCTGTATTCAAGTTTTGTTTCACCTTCAATGCTTCCATAGCTGTCTCTTTCATATGAGATTGTTCCGTCTACAGCTTTTACAATCTTTGTGAATTTCACAGGAAGGTATACCTTTGTTGCTTTGAACTTCTTGTCTGATCCTTTTTCTTTGGAAGCAACAGTTGCGGAATAGATTACATATACAGTGTTGTATCCATACCAATCATCTCCGTTTTTGTTCTTTAACATATAGCATCCTTCATATTTCAGGCCATCCTGCTTGATGTATTCTTTTTCGTCTGCAAAGTATGATGTGATTACATCTTCTGTTTCTTTCTTCAGATTTTCCAATGCATCACTTTCTACTTCAGCCAATGTTGTTAAGTAAGAATTAACGTCAGATACAGTGTATTCTTTCGTTGTTGCTGTCAACTGTACTTTTTCACTTTCCAATGTGTAATCGGAAATATCACAGGTAACTGTAACCTTATCTCCGGATTTAAGTTCGGTCTTTTCTTCAACCGAGAAATCGTAGGAATAAATGAAGTTTTCAGAACCGTTATATTCTGTCTTCACTTCTACGAATGGAGCATTTCCTTCAAAAGTTACATCTAAACCGTCAAACGGATCAACTTTTCTTAATTCTTCCAAACCTTTAACTGTCATTTCATAAGATTCGCCTTCGAATTTAATTCCGTGTTCTCCGGCAACATCATTATCAAATTTGATTTTTACTTTAACCTTGTCTCCATTGGACAATTCTTCTGTCTTATCAGCTTTTATGCTAATGGAATCCATAATATCCGTATATGCCTCATATGCTTTCCATGCATCATCACCGGAAATGTCATCTACATCTTCTTCATCATATCCCATCGCTTCCAGGATTGCTTTATCTAATGCATCTTCTTTCCATGAAACATCTGCTTCACCACTTCCATCATAACCTTCTACTGAAACCTTAACATACTCTTCCAGATTAATTGTTGTCTTGTGATTTGAAACAATGATAGACACTACAATGATTACTGCAAGAATACCACCAAGGATTGCTGCAAGTTTTGCAGTTCCGAAAGTTTTAATCTTCTTCATAAGTTCGCTTTCCTGTCCCGGTGTTGCTGTAACAGGCTGTGCAGGCTGTGTCGGCTGTGCAACCGGTGCTGCTTCCTGAACAACGTTCTGTACAGGTTCTTCTGCCTTTTCAACAGCTTCTTCTGCTTTTTCTTCTGCTGTTTCTGTTGCTGTTTCAACCTTTTCCTCAACAGGTTCTGCAACTGCTGCTGTTGTTTCTTCTACAGTTTCTTCTACAGTTTCTTCTACAGTTTCTGCAACTGTTTCCGGCTTTTCTTCCTGCTTATCTACAGGTGCTCCACAATTTGGGCAGAACATAATTCCTTCTACAAGGACTGCTCCACACTGGCTACATACGTTTTTATTGTTTTCCATAAAAACCTCCGTTTCCTTTTTTCCTATGTATTTTTTTGTTTTTCTATGACATTATAGCATAAATGTGTAGAGGCTGAAACCTCTTTTTCCTTCCACCGTTTTGATATTCATGTACACCTTATCTGTTCAATATTTTAGTACACTTATTTACGAAAAGAGGTGATGTTCAGTGGATTCAGGAACAAGATTGAAAATGCTCAGAAAACAGGCAGGTATGACACAACAGCAGGTTGCAGACCGCATCGGCGTAACAAAATCCGTGATTTCGTTTTACGAGTTGAAGGAACGCTGTCCTTCTCCCGATGTATTAATAAAGTATGCTAAGATCTTTCATGTAACTACTGATTATCTGTTAGGAGTAGAACGAGAGCAAATGATTGACGTCTCAGGATTAAACGAAGAAGAGATCGCTGCAATCAAATCAGTAATCGATGCTTTTAAAAAATCAAAGAAAACAAAATAAGTGTCGTAAATCATAAAAAATCCACCAATCAGTTGAATGGTGGATTTTTTATTGTTTAAATCATTTCTTTTAAAAGTTTGTTTACAACTCCCGGGTTTGCTTTCCCCTGTGTTGCTTTCATTGTCTGACCGACTAACGCACCGATTGCTTTTCCTTTACCGCTTCGTACATCTTCTACGGCTTTTGGATTTTCTTCAATGACCTTTGCCACGATAGCACGCAACGCATCTTCGTCATTGTCCTGCTTCATTCCATGTTCTTCCACGTACTGTTCCGGATCAACATCCGTCTTAAACATTTCTTCAAACACTTCCTTTGCAGCCCCACGGTTAATTACGCTGTCTTCAATCAGGTGAATTAATTTTGAAAGATTAGTTGCAGAGAATCGAATCTGATCCGGTTCAATGCCTTCTTCCTTGCAAAGTCTCATGGTTTCACCCATAATCCAGTTGCTGACTTCCTTCGGTTTATTTCCAAGAGCAACTGTCTCTTCAAATAAATCTGCCAACGGTTTATATAAAGTAATAATGTCTGCATCATATTCCGGAAGTTCAAATTCTTCCATATAACGTTCCATCTTTTCATCTCTGAATTCCGGTTCTTTCGCTTTAACTTCTTCCATCCATTCATCACTGATAATGATTGGAACCAAGTCAGGATCCGGGAAGTAACGATAATCCTGTGCATCTTCTTTCGAACGCATTGCATAGGAATATTCCTTTGTATCATCCCAACGTCTTGTTTCCTGAACAACTTCTTCGCCACTTTCGATCAAGTCAATCTGACGTTCTTTTTCATTCTCAATGGCACGGGCAATTGCCTTAAAGGAATTCAGGTTCTTCATTTCTGTTCTTGTGCCGAATTCTTCCGCACCGACTTCACGAACCGATAAGTTCACGTCTGCACGCATGGAACCTTCGTTCAATTTACAATCTGATGCACCCAGGTACTGAATAATCAGACGAAGTTTTTCCAAATAGGCAATGACTTCATCAGAACTTCTCATATCCGGTTCGGATACAATTTCAATCAATGGTACACCGGAACGGTTTAAATCTACCAGTGAGCAGTCATTCCAATCATCATGTACCAGTTTTCCCGCATCTTCTTCCATATGAATTTCATGAATTCTGACTTTCTTCGGATTTCCGTCTGCATCTTTGATTTCCACATAACCATCGGTACAGATTGGTTTATACAACTGAGAAATCTGATAGTTCTGCGGATTATCCGGATAGAAATAATTCTTTCTGTCAAACTTACAATTCTGTGTAATGTTACAGTTTGTTGCCATACCTACTGCCATGGCATATTCTACAACCTGCTTATTCAATACAGGAAGTGATCCCGGCATACCTGTACAAACCGGGCATGTATGTGTGTTTGGCGCTCCACCAAACTCTGTAGAACAGGAACAGAAAATCTTTGTTTTTGTCGCAAGTTCTACGTGAACTTCAAGTCCAATGACTGTTTCGTACTGTTTCATTGCTGTTCCCTCCTAATCTCTCTGTGCTGCTGTGCTGTGAGCATATTCTCTTGTCTGCTCATAAGCATACGCTGCTCTGATAATATTGTTTTCTTTAAAGCAGTCTCCAATAATCTGCATTCCGATTGGAAGTCCTTCAGAGTCCATACCACATGGAACGGAAATTCCCGGAAGACCTGCTAAGTTTACTGAAATGGTATAAATGTCGCCTAAGTACATCTTGATTGGATCTGCCAGACTGGAACCAAGCTTTGGTGCTGTTGTCGGAGCAGCAGGTCCGATAATCACATCATACTTAGCAAACGCTTCATCAAAAGCTTTCTTAATTAATGCCTTTGTACGAAGTGCTTTCAAATAGTAAGCATCATAGTATCCTGAACTGAGAACGAAAGAACCAAGCATGATTCGACGCTTTACTTCTTCCCCAAATCCTTCAGAACGGGATTTCTTATACATATTGTGAAGTCCGCGATAATCCTCTGTACGGTATCCGTACTTCACACCATCAAAACGTGCAAGGTTGGAGCTTGCTTCCGCATCTGCAATAACGTAATAAGCCGGAATGGCATATTCCACCAAACTCAAATCAAACTCTTCTACAATAGCACCTTTTTCTTCTAAAACTTTTACTGCGTTTAAAACCGCATCTTTTACTTCTTTATTTAAACCGTCTCCAAAGTATCCTTTTGGAATACCGATTTTCAATCCTTTTACATCATCCACTAAAGCTGATGTAAAATTGTAATCCTCTCTTTTTACGGAAGTAGAGTCTTTTTCATCATAGCTTGCAATTGCTTCAAGGATTGTAGCACAGTCTGTAACGTCCTTTGCTACCGGTCCGATCTGGTCTAAAGAAGAACCATAAGCAATCAGTCCGTAACGGGACACTGTTCCGTAAGTCGGCTTAATTCCTGTAACACCACAGAATGAACTAGGCTGTCTGATTGACCCACCGGTATCAGAACCTAATGCATAAGAACATTCTTCCGCTGCAACTGCCGCACAGCTTCCTCCGGAAGATCCGCCCGGAACATGTTCAAGATTCCATGGGTTCTTTGTTGGTCCGAAATGAGAAGTTTCTGTAGTACTTCCCATGGCAAATTCGTCCATATTTGTCTTTCCGATAATTACAGCACCGGCTTTTTCCAGATTTACAACTGCCTCTGCAGAATAAGTCGGATAAAAGTTTCCTAAAATCTTAGAACTACATGTTGTCAGATTTCCTTTGGTACACATATTATCTTTGATTGCCACAGGAACTCCGGCTAACGGTCCGGTCAATTCACCCTGATCAATCTTCTGCTGAATTTCTTCTGCATTTTTCAGCACTCTTTCTTTTTCATATACAGTTACATAACTGTTCATATCTTTTTCCACAGCTTCAATCTGTGCGAAAGCATCATTTACGGCATCAACTACTTTTACTTCACCGGATTTGATTTTCTTTCCCAGTTCCACTGCTGTTAAACTCATCAAATTCATTGTATTATCTCCTTATCTCTCATGCGCTTCGCAAATGGTTTTCTTAATCAAATGTCTTTGGAACAATGAAGGATTCTTCATTGTGTTCCGGTGCATTCTTAAGGATGTTTTCCCTGTCATCTCCATTGGTAACAACATCTTCGCGAAATACATTATGAACCGGGAATACATGACTCATTGGTTCCACCGCACCGGTGTCCAACTCGTTTAACTTATCAATATAGTCAAGCATCTCGCCCATATCTTTTTTTGCTTTTTCTTTTTCTTCGTCAGATAATTCCAGTTTTGCCAGAATTCCAACGTATTCGATTGTTTCATCCGAAATAATGTTAGCCATTATAACCTCCTCCATTTTCTGTGATGGATTTTTACCTTATATATAAGAAACATATATAATTAACACACTTAATCAATATCTTATAAATAATAGGCGGAAAAGTCAACTAAATCGGCGATTTCTCCCCTATAACATTTCTGCCGGAACCGTGTTGTTTAATTCCCTTTTTGTGTTATAATAATGGGTAGATTGTGATAAAAGAGCGTGAAACATATTAAATTAAGAAAGGAATATCGATTTCGTCGATTAGAATATGAAACTTAGAACGAAAAAAATACTATTTACAGCCAGTTCCGCTTTCGTGTTATTCGGTTCTGCTGCTTTATCTTACAGACTGTCTTTATCGGAAAAGCCGGTCTCTCACCTGGATCCTGCATTGGCTTCATTGAATATGGCCGTTGCACAGGACAGCATCATTGATTCTTTCAATGATTCCCCGTTTTCTGCAAAGCAGTTACAGGTGTTCAAATCTCAACCTACGGAAGTTTCCGTCAAAAAGGAAAAACCAAAGAAAAAGAAACTGACCAAAGTCGAAAAGTACAAAAATCAGATTTCCCGTATGGCAGTGACCGATTTAGGGGAAAGCGATGACGAAGCTTTGGAAATTCATAAAAAAGCAAATAAGAAATCAAAAGTAACCGGATATCTGGCTGATGGTGCCGTGATGACCATTGTGGAACAGGACAAAAAATGGTATCGCATTAAGTCCGGTAAGATTAACGGTTATGTTTCCAAAAAATATGTAGTTAAGAACAAAAAAGTGGAAACATCCATGATGGAAAACAAGAACGTCTCTGCCGTGATTACGGAAAAGAGTGTTCCGGTTCGAAGCAAAACTCAGAAAAGCAGTTCTGTCGTTGGTATGGGTTATAAGAACGGCGAATATCCGATTCTCGACCTTAGCAAGAACGAAAAGTATGCGTTAATTGAACGAACCGATACAATTTCCGGATGGGTTCCGATTTCCGATATCGACATCAAGATTACCGCACCAAAGGCTATGACAAAAGAAGAATATGATGAGTATCAGGAAGAGCTTGCCTACGAGGAAGAACAGGCACTGAACAGTTATTTGAATTTATCCATTGGTTCTACCGGAAATCCTTTACAGGATAAAATCATTAAATTGATTGCACATAACGAATCCGGAAACTATATGGCAGCAAGAAATCCAAAGACTTCCGGGGAAAAGACCATTACCGTCGGAGCATGGCAGTGGTACGGTGAAAACGCTCACGGCATTTTAAAAATGATTGTGGCAGCCAATACCGACAAAGCAAAATCCATCCTCAAAGATTCTTTCCACGGAAAGAAAGGGGAGGAAAAAGCCACCGATTTGTACAAAGACATTGTTGGAGGTGATAACTGGGAACAGTCCAAACGGCTTTTTACCAATCCGGAATTGATTGCAATTAAAGCATTGTTAGGAAGTAATCAGGGACTTCAGGTGCAGAACTCAAGAATCCGTTCAGATATTCAGGCAAAAATCCGCGTTGCTATCAGTACCTACAAACTAAGCGATGACGGACTGACCGCTTACTTCTGCGATTTGTTCTGGCAAAACCCACAAAATGCAAGAGCCATTATTAATGAATGTATCGACCACTTCGGAAGTGCAAAGAAATTCTGTGAAGATGAAGATGCATTAAAGTACTTACATAAAACAGCTTTGAAGAATGGTGTTCTTGGGAAATATTCCCAGCGAAGAAACTACACCTATTCTTATTGTAAAGGTTTATAAGATTACAAATCCCTTGTCTTTCATTCAGAAAGACAGGGGATTTTTTTCTTCCTATTTACATATTATGTCAAAAAGCCCCCGAATATTTTATTGACTTTTTAGCGTTGTCGGAATAAGATATTCTTGTTGCTGTGCGTTTTGATGCACAATTCAAAAAAATATCAGGAGGATTTTCTTTTTATTTTCTTATTATAAAGAGAAAAAACAGATGTCATGAATTTTATATCCAAAATGAGCGATAAAACGATTAAGATTATTTTGTATGTATTATTTGCAGCCGCAACGATTTATTCGTCCATGCAGTTGCTCGTTCCGGGCGTTTTAGATGAAATCGGAACAATTTCAAATACTGCACACCTTGCAGGAGATGATTGGATTCGATGTATTCAGAGTATGGGCGGTTTTTACTATAAATACGGACAGGTTATTTTCTACTATCCATTCTATATTCTTTTAAGAGATGACCCTTATTTAATTTATCCGGTGCTGGTTTCCGTTCAGATGGTATTTGTCAGCTTCATTCCGGTTATCGCTTACCACATTGCACGCGTTTATTTAAAAATTGATTCTAAAGTCAGTGCTTTATTGATTGCTTTAGGCGGCAGTGGTATTTCTTCAATTTGGTTATATGCAGAATACACCAGAGGGGAATTTATGTTGATTTTCCTTCCATGGGTATTAAGCTTACTCTTTTTAAAATTATCCACTTTAGAAGATGAAACAGACAGCAAACAGCGCAAGATTTACTCTGTTCTGTTATCGCTTGTTTCTGTTTACGCATACATGGCACATTCCAGAGGAATTGTTCTTGTAATTGCAACAGTAATGACAGTCTTTTTCATTTCTGTTTTTGTAAAGAAGCATATTGTAAATTACTGGTTTTATATTCCATCTACAGCATTATTCCTGTTGATTGATAAAATGTTAACCCGTTATTTCAAACATGCAACATTCGCTAATTACGAACCGCGTCACGGTGGTTTTGACAGTTTCGATGTCGATACATTTGTAAACATCTTTACATTCAAAGGATTCTTGATTTACGGAAAGCTTGCAACCGGTTGGATTTTCAATCTTTGTGCTTCCACTATGGGTCTTGTAATCCTTGGATTTGCAGCAACACTGTATCTGACACTTCGTTTGATTTTTAAGAAGAAACAGAAAAACGAATTCTCAACACAGGCAACAATTCTTTCTGTATTTGCATTAGTGGTATTACTTGGTGTATTTTTCATGGGATCTTTATTCTTCTACCCAAGTGTTTACAACTTATTCTACGGAATTAAAGTTACCCGTGCTGACAGAGCAGTCTTCGGACGTTATACCGTAAGTGCCGTAGGACCGATTTGTTTCCTTGCACTTTACTTCCTGATTGAGAAAAAAGATACACTGATCCGTTGGAAAACAAAGATTCTCAGTATTCTTTTCTTCATCACGATTATTGTGGGATTCAAGTTCTTTGTCGGACCATCCCTGGATGATGTTGGAAGAACCAATGCACGTTATTTCCTTTCATTAACTGCATTTTTGAAAATCGAAGACGGCCATACTTCTGCGTCGTTCCCGGATTTGAACGACACGTTGGTATTTACCGCCATCGTATCATTGTGTATTTTCCTTGTAATTCTTGCACTCTCCTGTGCTAAGAAAAAGAAATTGTTATTAACCATTGCCGGTATTGTCTTTACGATTTCCGTTGTAAACTACACTTATGTATTTTCCAACGTTCGTATTGCTCATGACAGATATATCTATGGCAGTGTTAATGAAGTTGTTACGCAGATTTCAGACATTAACCATAAGGCTCATGTCTCTACAAAGTACAACGGTGTTTATGTTGCTTCCGAAGGTAGCGTGAAGTACTATCAGATTGACAGCAACGGAAAACCATTTAAGAACACTTCAAAGGACGTAAAACACTATCAGCTTTTACTTCCGAGATTTGATTTCAGTAGATTACCGTTCCTGCAGGATACAAAGGACCAGAAAGAATTCTTTATTATCTGCAGAAGATCTGCTATTCACAACGCAGCAAATTATGTAAAAGAACAATATCCTGATGCAGAATTCTATACAATCGATAACTTCGATTACAAGAACGCTGCCCGCGATGTTGTATTTATTCAGGGTAAAAACCTGGCAAAAGAGGTTGAAGCCGCTGGTTTCAGCGTAACACCTTTTAATTATAAAAAAATTGAATTATAGGAGGCATACAAATGAAACTTATCATTCAGGTTCCTTGTTATAACGAGGCAGAAACATTGGAAATTGCATTAAATGATTTGCCAAAACATATTGATGGCATTGATACCATTGAATATTTGATTATTAATGACGGTAGTCAGGATGCAACTGTAGAAGTAGCAAAAAAATGGGGAGTTCACTATGTAGTTAACTTCAAGAAAAATAAAGGATTAGCAAAAGGATTTATGGCTGGTCTTGATGCCTGCCTCAGAAACGGTGCTGACATTATTGTTAACACAGATGCAGACAATCAGTACAACGGTGATGACATTGAAAAATTGGTTCGCCCAATTATCGATGAAAAGGCTGATATTGTAATCGGCGAAAGACCAATTGATCAAACAGAACATTTCTCACCATTAAAGAAAAAATTACAGCACTTGGGAAGCTGGACTGTTCGTGTAGCTTCGAAATCCGATATTCCGGATGCTCCAAGTGGATTCAGAGCATACAGCAGAGATGCTGCAATGCGTTTAAATGTTACCAACGAATATACTTATACTTTGGAAACAATCATCCAGGCAGGTCGTCAGAAGATTGCTATGGAATCTGTTCCAATCAGAACCAATCCGGAGCTTCGTAAATCCAGACTTTTCAGCAGTATGTTTGGTTATGTAAAACGTTCTATGGTAACAATTGTTCGTTCCTTTATTATGTACAAGCCACTTCGTTTCTTCGGCACCATCGGAATTCTTTTATTCCTCATTGGTATCGGAATCGGCGTACGTTTCCTTGTATATTTAGGAATGGGACATGGTTCCGGACACGTACAGTCACTTATTTTATCCAGCACATTCATTCTGATGGGTGTTCAGACTTACATTATTGCTTTATTAGCTGATGTTATTGCTTCCAGCAGAAAGATTTTAGAAGATGTTCAGTATCATGTTCGTAAAATTGATTATGATAAAACAGAGGATAAAAAAGGAGAATAATTAAGAATGCGAGATATTTATATCGGTATTACAGCTGCCAGCTACAGCGGTAACAAGGGTGCGGCTGCAATGCTTCAAAGCTCTATTACTCAGTTACATCAGAAATACGGTGACAGACTGAATATCAATCTTATGTCTGTGTACCCGGGAGAAGACAAGAAACAGCTTCCGTTTGACTTTATTAATATTACAAGTACAAAACCGGAACAGCTGATGTTTGTTGCTTTCCCACTTGCAATCCTTTACAAACTTTTTAAATGGTGTCCGCCAATTAAAAAGTTGATTGCAAAAAATAAAATTATCAAGACTTATTTAAAAACCGATTTGGTAGTCGACGAAGCAGGAATTTCCTTCGTAGACAGCCGTGGTTTTGTAATGAATACCTATGCTTTCATCTGTGCTGCTGTTCCGCTTTTGGTAGGCACACCGGTCGTAAAGTATTCTCAGGCACTGGGAACATTCAAAAATCCATATAACAAGTTCCTTGCAAAATGGATTCTTCCAAAATTGAAATTGATTTGTGCCAGAGGTCAGGGAACTTACGATAACCTGATGGGCATTGGCATCAAGGACAATGTAAAGCTTTGTGCCGACGGTGCTTTCTCCATGGAAGACAGCCCTTCCTGGAACCGGAAGGTAGATGAGCTTTGTGCCGGCGATTCTTTCTATAACGACAATGTCATCGGTTTATCCATTAGTTCCGTTGTAGAAAAGAAATGTAATAAGATGAAAATCAACTACAAAGATACTATGGTTTCTTTTGTAGATTACTTAAACGAACAGGGTTACAACGTAATGCTTATTGCAAACGCAGCCCGTATTAACAGTGAAAAGTCCAGAAATAATGACTTAATGGTAGGCGATGCGATTTATGATGCAGTCAAGAACAAAGACAAGGTTCGCTGGTATCATGAAGAAATGGATGCAGAACAGATTCGTGCATTTATCGGAAAATGTCGTTTCTTAATCGCTTCCCGTTTCCACGCTATGATTGGTTCCCTGGAACAGAAAGTTCCTGTACTGCTGATTGGCTGGAGCCACAAATATCAGGAAGTTCTTGATATGTTTGAATTGGGTCAGTATGCCATTGACTTTTCAAAGCTCGAATTAAATGAATTAGAGAAGAGTTTCCAGGAATTTGTTTCTAATGAAGCAGATATCCGCGAAAAACTGGATAAGAATTTGGATAAGGTTTTGGAAAGTTCCAGAGATAATATTCGTTATATCAGCGAAATCATCGATGACATTATGGAAAAACCTTATAAGCGTCCCAGGCTGTTAGATTTTAAAAATCCGGACAAATACATCGGGGAACACATTGGTTGTAAAAAAGGATACGCTTTGGATGAAACCATTCGTCAGAATGCCGCTTCCGGTGGTATGGTGACTGCCCTTCTCTGCAATATGTTACGACATGGAGATATTGACGGTGCCTGGGTTTCCAAAACAGCCTTTGAAAACGGCGAATTAACTTACAAAACTTATGTAGCTACTACCGAAGAAGAAATTCGCAATGCTTCTTCCAGTATCTATATGAACATTCCGATTTTGAAGCACATTGATGTGATTAAGAACTTTGATGGCAAGGTTGCCGTTGTTATGGTTCCTTGTATGCTTCGCGGATTAGATGCAATTTTAGCAAAAGACGAAGAATTAAGAGAAAAGGTTGTCTTAAAGCTTGGACTTTACTGCAGCGGTACTCATTCCGTAAAAGCCACAACCCTTTCCATGGAAAAATCCGGAATTCCTAGTGAAAATGCTGAACGTCTTTACTACAGACGCGGTCACTGGAGAGGAACTTCCAGCGTGATTTACAAAGATAAATCCGAAAAGAATTTCTCTTATTCCAAAACAATTTGTGCTTACAAGAACGCCTACTACTTTGAAAACGGTAGTTGTATGTACTGTCAGGATCAGTATGGTCGTGCCAGTGATATCAGTTTCGGCGATGTATGGCTGAAAGAAATGAAGAGTGAAACAATTAAACACACCAGCTGTGTAATCCGCTCTCAGAAAGCTTATGACTTTATGAACCGCGCCATTGCCGAAGGCGACATTCATGCAACTCATTTAAGCAGCCGCGATATGGTGAGAAGCCAGAAGCGTGCTTTGGTATTTAAATTTAATGCGGCAGGTGCCAAAGGAAACCAGACTTTGGATACTACTTCAAAATGTAAATGGAATCACAAACTGGCTTATCGCTTGGCGGAACGCAACAAAAAATATTCTGAAGAAAAGTATGATAAATTAGCAAAGAAACCAACCTGGTTTATTTACTACTACATGTGCTTTATCAGAGTATTGCTGAGTTTCTAAATTTAATACAGACTTAGAATTACACTTGGGCATCTTTGGTGTCCAAGTGTTTTATACGGATAAGAACTTTTATCCAACCTAGGAGGATTAAGAAATGAAAAAGATGCAATTAAACAAAGCTACAATTATGAAATGGTTAAAAATTCTGTTTCTTGTGCTTGTTGTTTACTTTTTAGTTCGATATTTTAAGAAAAACATAAATGAAATCAAAGAACTTAACTTCAAACCAAACTGGGGAATCTTTGCCGGTTCCATGCTGCTCTACTTTGCTTACAAAATCACACTGGCATCCTTATGGCACTATATCACTTACTTAAATGATTCATCCATTACTTACAAGAATGCCGTTGTTTGCTACCTATATTCAATTCTTGGAAAATACATTCCCGGAAAAGTATTTATGCTGGCTGCAAGATTTCCGGCTTATGAAAAGGAAGGTGTAAAACTTAGTAAAGTGACCATCTGTTTCTTTTTGGAAAACATCTGTACTCTGCTGGGTGCAGCGTTCCTGTTCCTGATTTCGTTGTTCTTCTTCCCAAGAAAAGCGTTGATGGATTTGGCACACAAAGTAGTTCCAAATGCTTCCAATGAAACAGCATTATATATCTTTATTGGTTTGCTGATTCTTTTGATTGTAGCATTCTTTATCTGCATCAATCCAAAGATTATCAATTTCTTCCTAAGAACTTTTGGAAAGCTGATTAAAAAACAGGATATGGAAATACCGATTACTTATCCACAGATGATTAAGGTTGTATTACTGTTTATTGCAAACTGGATCATTGTCGGTGCAGGTTTCTATCTGCTTGTAAGGTCCATTTACCCGGTTCCTTTAAGTGAATCATTGTACTGTGCGGGTATTTACGGCATTTCCGCAATTATTGGTATTTTAGCCGTTTTTACAGTTTCCGGATTAGGTGTTCGAGAAGGAATTATTGGTGTTGGTCTTGCTTTAATTATTCCTAGTGAACCAACCATAGTAATTATTTCTGTTATTTCCAGACTTTGGGCTACTGTTGCAGAACTGATTTTAATCTTCATCGCCTTCCTCTTTACACAGATTACTAATCTACGTGAGAAAAAACTGGAAAAAACAGATTAGAGTAAATTGATTAAAATACACAGGAGTTATGAAAAATGAAAAAACTAAAATATTTTATTCCTTGCAGTTTACTAATAGGCTTTACAACCTTCCTAATAGGAGTAAGCATCTTCCGATATACTTGTTCGGATGAAGTTATTGCACAGGTAAAAATGCAAACTTATTATACATACTCTTCGCCTCATCAAGGGGAGGTGCGACCGACACTTTGTTATCAATATAAGGGCGTTACTTATGATAATGTTAATGTCATTATGCTTCCCGGTAACGTAACAAATGGCTCTTTGGTTTCTGTCAGAGTTCTTCGTGCAAATCCGAGACTCTGTTATACCATGAAAGCAATTACTCTGTTTCCGACTGCTTTCAGCATCGTTACCATTTTGGCCGTAGGATTCTCAATATTGATGGTTTCCGACAAAAACAAAAAAGTGGAAGCCTCAACGGATTCCGACGATGATGATTTTTATTATGATTACAACGAACCGGAAAGCATTTATAATTCCCCCGTGAATTATGGTGCTGTAGATGATTATTTATTCTACCATGAGGAACCACAGGTCAATACGAAGCCGGATTCTGCAGCAAATGCTGCAACCGAACAAGAACAAATAATTCCAGATACTCCGAAAGAACCGGTTGAAGAAAAGGAACCTTTCTCTTACGAGCCACCGGAAACGGTCTTAGGAACTTATGATAAAATCTATAACAATCCTTCTCCGGAACCGGAACAAACCGTTGACCCACTGAAAAATTATAACCCAAATGACTACGGAACGGATTTAGAAGAATTGCAGGATGCCTACAACAAGTATTTTAATTACAATGAAGATTCTGTCGAAGATGATAAATACGATTATTTTTTCAAAAAAAGATAAAAACTCATAAAAAAAAGACCGCTTATTCTAATTCAAAGCGGTCTCCATACATTATCCAAGTTAACGGAGGTTCTAAAGAAAAGTTTTTCTCTCGAATAAACTTTCTTTGAGCCTCCGTTCTTGATAAATCAGAATGTGCTTCTTCTCGAAGCATAATTTGTTCTCTTTTTTCAATGAACTTCAGCAGGTAGGCACTTTCATCGCCACCTTTTGCCGGTACCTTTACTTCAGTAATTGCAGCCTTTCGAATTCCTCCAAAGCTTTCCTCATCTTCTCCGGGACCATGCATTACCAACGCATCATAATAAATAAACTGTCCTAAAGAGCTTAATCCATCTTCCTTTGCATACTGTTCCGCCGGAAGATAATACATTTCATCCACAATATCATTTTGCGCCTGAACCATTGCTTTATCCGAAGAAACCGCAATCCAATCTGAAACAAAATTATCCCCAAGACCTGTATGAGAATCCGTACCATTCACTGTTCTCAATGCCGGAAGATATTTTTCCAAAGGATTGTTGTCCGGTTTTAATTCCACATACCGTTCCACGACTTCCAGCAAATCACCGGTGCCTGAAGTAAATCCTACCAAGCCTGCCGTATATCCGCGACCATCACCGATATCTTCAATGTATCCATATTGTGCCTTATAATCTAAAGAGGAATTTTCCGCACTAGACACCAAGGAATACATTACACTCCGCAAATCTTTCTGCTTTGTTTTTTCAGCAGTTTCCTGTTCTTTTCCACAACTGGTCAAAACAATTAAACAAAAAACTAATCCAATAAATATTTTTCTTCGAAGCATTACTTTAAGTTCTCAATCCAGGTCTTCATAACAACCTCATCATCTCCCGGTTTGAACAACTTGGAGCTAATAATTTCTGCACCTTCGCTTAAGAACGGTTGCAACCGGTCTGCTGATTTTGAAATATCGCTTCCACCGGATGTGGCAAATAAAGCAATTTTCTTTCCTGAGAAATCATATCCTTTCACAAAGGTATTGATAATGTTCGGTGCTGCAAAATACCAAATCGGGAATCCAATACAAATTAAATCATATTCTTCCATATTCTCTACTTTGCCAACCACAGGGACATCTTTCTTTCCCATCTTTTCCTTGTTACATCTTGCCACCGGATTCATCCATGTAATGTCCGCCTTTGTATAAGGCACTTCCGGTACAATTTCGAACAAATCCGCTTCCGCTACTGCTGCCAGTTTTTCTGCCACTTTCTTTGTAACTCCTGTGGCACTGAAGTAAGTTACTAACGTTTTTCCCATCTTGTAAACCTCCTTTAAAAGTTTCCTGCTAAAAAGAAATACTGCCATAATCCGGATTACATTTTTTCAGGATATTATCAAACAAATAGTTATGCTCCATTGCGGTATTCATCATCTTGTTCTGATATAAAGCATCTGCAATGCTGTAAATACTTTTTGTCTGTACCTCACTGTAAACATAACTTCCATCCGCTAATTTTGCATAAGCTCGTGTCATAATTCCCGTTTTATAGTATGTGCTGTTTTTTATAAACTTCACAGTAATGGCATAAGTCTGAATGGTTCCTTTGTTAAAAGAACTATCCTTCACGACTCCGTTTTCTGTCGCCGCTACCGTGTACACTGTATTCGCACGGCTGTTTACAGTCAAATCTGTAGCCTTTGCATAGCCCTCCAAACCAAAAATCAGCCCTTTTTCGACGATTTCGGCATTTGGGTCATCAACGGTGTACACAACACGATGTCCTTCCTTATTTGTGCTAATTTGATATCCTTTAATATCAACCCGGGCATATTTCTTTTCTGTTGTTGTTTCTTCTATCTTATCACTTCTAATCAAAATACGGAAGGTGTGTCCATCCACAGCACTATTTGCCTGAAATACATTTTCGCCCTGTTTCAGTGCACTGTATGAAATGTAAATTCCTGCTCCTGCCTGCTGATTAAAGTTTTGACCGTTTAATTTGGTTTCAGAAAAATCCGGCCAAATTGGTTTTTTTCCTTCTGCCACCTTTGGAATAATCAACATCTGTGTCTGTTGGTCTTCTAATGTCTGGAATTCAAATTCGTTGTTTTGTGCCGCTACATAATAAGGAGTATTTCCCACCTGATACCAAACCGTATCCACCGGTTCCTGCTGCTGTGTTGTTTGTTCTGCCTGTTTCGTAGTCTGTTCTACTTTCTTCGTTGTCTGTTCCTGTGTCGTTGCTTCCACCACTTCCTGAATTCTCATATTGCTGAATTTCAATGTGGTTCCCGGTTGAACACCTCTTCCTAGTTCAAACATAACCTTCATGGAGTTCTGATCCATGGTATAGGTTCCTGTCAAAGTAACAGTACTTCCGGCACTGATATTCGTGTAAACCTGACTGCTTCCTCCATTGGAAATATCTTCCTTGATTCCTACAGAAGCTGCCTTGTCTGAATGTACATCCACGGATACCTGATATTTCTTTCCTGCTGTAACAGCTGTTTCATATTTTGCCTGAATCAGCCAATCCACACCGGTATTCGCTGTTTTTACATAAACTTCATAAGAATTATCACTATTAAGTTTATATCCACCTGTAGTGGAACCGGACCAATTGCCAAAATAACTTCCCCAGTTTCCGGATTCCGTCCAAAGTCCGTCTGCACTTGCCTGAAATCCTGCCGGCAGGTTATTTGAAACCGTTGTTGGCGGTTCCGTTATCGGCTCTTTCTGTGTTTCTGTTTCTCCGCTTAGCTTTGTAAAGGTAAACGCTTCCCAAGCACCTGCTATGGAATCACTGGAAGCACGCAGTTCTCCCATATTGTCTGTATATCCAAAGTCTGCTTTTACATACTTACCGTTTGCACAGCAATAAATACCATACTGATTTCCCGATATCTGAACCAGTTTAAATTTTTCCCAATCATTAATTGCATTGCTTCTTGCGAGAAGCTGATTATTTTCATCAATCACAGCACAGACATATTTTCCGTTAATAACCGATTTAAAAGAAATTGTTCCGTCTGCATTGTTAATCACCTGAAGAGTTTCCCATGCACCATCACAGGAAGTTCTGTTTGCTACTAACGGTTCTTCTCCGGAATTTTCCGCACAAACCACTTTGGTTCCGTCACTGCCTGTGGCAGAAAGATAATAGTTCCCGCCGGCAATGTTTGCATAATTTACTGTCTGAACCGTTCCCGGTGTATATTTTTTCAAAACATTTGTAATATAGGTATTTTCATAATCAGACCCTACTTCGCTCCACTTTGCGTAAATGGTATCATAAGAGTCGTTTTCCAAATCCACTTCACTTGCGGAATATTTGTAAAGTCCCCAGTTATCATTGGATACCTTTGCTTTGTAGGTCCATGTAGTCCAATGAAGTCCGTTGTCCCGAAGCATCTGTAATCCGGTATCCCAGGCTCCATCGCTATTAAAGAGATTGAACTCTCCCAAATAACTTGGAACATTGTGATTCATTGCAAAAATATTGTTAATCTTATTCTGAAGACTGGAAATCTGTACATTGTCTTCGTTAGAATAATGACTGTATTCGTACTGATGATATTCATACATCACATTAGACCAACCGTAATCCGATGGGTTTGGTAAATCCCAGGAATCCCAGGTTGCTTCCATAATAATCATATGATCCGGATCAATTGCACGGATTCTGTCGTAGGCAATATCATAAACATTCCACAAAATAGAGTGTAACTGTGATTCCCCCACACCGGAACTATAGCGGTATGTACAAAACGGTTCGTTCAACAAATCGTATCCTGCTACAGCCGGATTTCCTTTGAAATGTGCTGCAATCTTTTCCCACATCTGATAGTACTTTTCCTGATTCGATGCGGCGTTGTTTCCAAAGAAAAACTGAGATGCCGCTTCTTTTGCATCTAATCCATCAACACCGGAATGGTCGCTACCGTTCTGGGAACCGTAAGCACCATGCATATCAATAATGACATAGATTCCCCGTTTTCCCGCTTCAGAAACAAACCAGTCTACATAATCCCAACAGTCACTGAGCCAGTTTCCATTGGAATCTACAAAATCCCGGTACCACAATGGTAATCGAATTACGTTCAATCCCATCTGTGCACAGTGATCAAAATCCTCCGTGGTAAAATAGCATTCCATATAGCGACGAATCAGTTTTCGTGCGTTCTCTTCTCCGAAGCGTTGTGTCAAAACACGCCAGATATCCCACTGATCCTTCACGTTATTGCTCCACTTAAATGTACACATCCAGTTTTCCTGTACACTTAAGCTACCCGCATTCGTCCCTCGCAAATAAACAACTTCACCGTTTCCGTAGTTGTTCCTTACATTTTTTCCATTGGCTTTTAAAAATCCTGTGGAATCAATGCCTGCAGAAGCCGCAGATACCGATTGTGTTCCCTTTCCCTGAAACATCAATCCGGATAACACCATAGACAAAACCAATAACAGTGCAATTTGTTTTTTCATTGTTCTTTTCCTTTCAACTTTCCCTTTATTTCTGGTCTATTCCTGCCTGATTTCTCATTTCTCCCATGTTCTTTTGGAAAGCATTTCTCAGACCGCCTTTTTTAGTATAAAAAAATGTTTCATTTATTTAAACTTCTCATTTTTTAGTTTTAAATCTCATTTTTTTGTTGTATAATAATTTTATTACAGTGAACGGATAAAATGCGCCTTTTGGTGCGCCTACATAGTAGGGTAACACAACTAAATATTACTTAAAGGAGGGATTTTTATGCTAGCCGAAAACAGAATCATCAAATATTATTCCCGAAAGGACCCGAATATTGCAATCAAAACAATACCCGGACATTTTGTTACGAGAAACTCGCACTTGAATCAGTACCTTGACATGACCACAATGAAGACACGTCAGAACGAAGCAGAACGTATCGCCATTGCTATGAAAGATTACTATAATGTAATGGGCAAACCAATTGACACCATTGTATGCCTGGAGGGTTGTGAAGTCATTGGTGCATTTCTAGCCAGCGAACTCAGCCGTGCCGGTGTATTATCTATGAATGCACATAAGACCATCTATGTAGTTACACCGGAATATGATTCCAATGGTCAGATGTTCTTCAGAGATAATCTGAAACATGAAGTAAAGAACAGAAATGTTTTATTACTTTTGGCTTCTGCCACTACCGGAAAAACTATTCGAAACAGCATCGAATGTGTTGAATATTATGGCGGTATTTTACAGGGAATTTCAGCAATCTTCAGTGCCGTAGATTCCATCGACGGTCATCGTGTGGACGCACTGTTCCGTGCAGATGATATTCCACATTATGAGGCTTATGACCATCATGACTGTCCACTGTGCAAAGCCGGTGAAAAGATTGAAGCTTTAGTAAACGGTTATGGCTATAGTGAATTATAATAAAAAAACTGTTGTTGGTGAAAAAACCAACAACAGTTTTTTATTATAACTTTCAAGACGTTTATTGATATCCAAAGTATTTTTCAATCCCCTTGGCAATTCCATCTACCATTTTCTTTTGTCCTTCTGCCGATGACATATAACGGTCATCGGACGCATTTGTCATAAATCCCATTTCTAACAAGGTCACCGGAATGGTACTCCAATTAGTTCCGGACAAATCATTTCTTGCAGAAAGTCCACGACTACGGATTCCCGTTGCTTCACAATATGCATTCAATACGCACTCAGATAATCGTTTGCTTTTTGGTGCCAGTTTTCCAACGTAAGGATTAGAGGCCGGTGCATATAATGCGCTTGCTCCCTGGGCAGAAGCCGGTCCGCCGTCTGCATGAAGTCGAATTGCAATATTACACTTCTTATTCAGTTTCTGTGCTCTTTGAATATTGGTAATATTCACATCATGGCTTGTCCTGGTCATAACCACTTTATAACCTTGATTTATCAGTTTTTTCTTTAGTTTTGTTGCGATTTCCAAAGTCAAAACAAACTCCGGCTTTTTGGTAAATACCCCAGCTGTGCCGCCGGATACCTTTGGTTTTTTCGTACTTGCTCCCGGTCCGATTGCTTCTAAGCCATTGTTTCCCTGTCTCTGATGGCCGGCATCAATACCGATAACTTTCTTCGGTAATACTTTTACCTTCGCCTTCACAACCTTTTTCCCGACTTTTGCGGAAATCCAAACTTTCCCGTAACGCTTTGCTTTCACTACGCCTTTTTTAGAAACGCCGGCGATTTTTTTATTGGAAGAAGTCCACTTCACTCCTTTTAAATTCACCTTGAATTTCTTTGATTTTCCCGCAGTAATCGTCTTGTATTTCTTTTTGAAAACCAACGGTACCTCTTTCTTCTTTTCTTTTTTGGTTGTAGTTTCCGGAGTTACAGTTGTTGTTTCCACGGTTGTCTGAACACTTGTTGTCTGTGTTTCCGCTCCGAATACCTTTCCCTTCATATTTCCTGTCAGTGCAACTGCCATTGCCATAAATGTTGCACCAATCATGAGCGTCGTCATTCGTTTCATAATTCTTAATCTCCCTATCAATAATCATTTAAAAAGAGGAATCATAAATGACTCCTCTTTAATCATATTATAAGTTTTTGATTCTTTCAATTGCCTTTAATGTATTTTCATAAGTACCGAATGCAGTCAGTCGGAAGTATCCTTCACCGCTTGGTCCGAATCCGGAACCCGGAGTACCAACAATGTTTGCATTAGTAAGCAGGTGATCAAAGAATTCCCAGGATGTCATTCCGTTTGGAGTCTGTAACCAAACGTATGGTGCATTCACACCACCACTTACAGAATAACCGGCTGCCTTTAATCCTTCAATAATTGTCTTAGCATTGTTCATGTAGTAAGCAACCTGTTCCTTTGTCTGTGCCTTTCCGGCTTCAGAGTAAACAGCTTCTCCGGCTCTCTGAATAATATATGGAGCACCATTGAATTTGGTTCCCTGTCTTCTTGCCCAAAGTGCATTCAATTTTGTTCCGTTTGCTTCCAATTCTTTTGGAATTACAGTAAATCCAAGACGTGTTCCTGTAAATCCGGCATTCTTTGAGAAGCTGCGAAGTTCGATTGCACAAGTCTTTGCGCCATCACATTCATAGATTGTATGAGGAACATCATCCTCTGAAATATATGCTTCATAGGCAGCATCATAAATAATCACGGCGCCCACTTTATTTGCATAGTCTACCCATTCCTGTAACTGAGCTTTTGTAATTGTAGAACCTGTCGGATTATTCGGGAAGCAAAGATAAATAATATCCGGTGTTTCCTTCGGTAATTCCGGTGCAAAGTTTGTTTCCTTTGTACATGGCATATAAATTACATTGCTCCAGCTTTCGCTTTCCTTCAGGAATTCTCCTGTTCTTCCTGCCATAACGTTGGTGTCTACATAAACAGGATAAACCGGATCACAAACAGCGATACGATTGTTTTCTCCAAAGATGTCACCAATGTTTCCGGAGTCAGACTTTGCTCCGTCGCTAATGAAAATTTCATCTAAATCCAGTTCAACACCTCTTGCCTGATAATCATTTTTGCGAATTGCGGAACGTAAAAATTCATATCCCAAGTCCGGTGCATAACCTCTGAAAGTTTCTGCCACTGCCATTTCATCTACAGCCTTATGAAGTGCTTCGATAACAGCCGGGCAAAGAGGCTGTGTTACGTCACCGATTCCGAGACTAATCACTTCTCTTTCCGGATTTGCTTCTTTATAAGCAGCAACCTTTTTCGCAATATTGGAAAATAAATAACTTCCCTGCAATTTCAAATAGTTTTCATTAATTTTGTACATTTTTCAGTCCTCCTTGTACCTAAAAATTAATCTAACATTTTTTCACACTTTCTTATTATATATTCCTTGTCTGAGAATTTCCACCTCTTTTATAAAAAAAGAATCATGCCGGAAAACTCTTTTTTGAATTTTCCGACATGATTTTTAATCCTGATCCATAATGGTAAGAATCATACTTGCTGTTTCCACCATATTTCTTCCACTGTCCATCGCGGACTTTTGAATATACCGATGTGCATCCTGTTCGGACATCTGGTTCATTTCCATCAGTATTTTTTTAGCCTCATCAATAATCTGCTGTTCTTCCGGCGAACGCTGTCCCGGTTTTCTTTTCTTTTTATGAAGCCTTTCATAGATGTTCGTATCCATCATTTCCACGGAATTTAAGAAATCCCTCACTTTTAATGGCATTTCGAGCATCGCAATTCCAGGCTCTTCATCCAGACTTTCTTTGCTCATGGATGTGATTAACAGCATTTCGAACTGGCTACCCACATTCTCATAAATCTCACGATACGGCATATCCGGAAGTTTATATCCACTTACAATAATTCCTTCCCCTAAATTGTCTGCCATATTGATTGCTTTCGCTCCGCTGGTACAACAAGTAACATTACTGTATCCATTTCGTATGAGCAAATGTTTAATCGACTGAGCATCTTCCAATTTCGGGAACACTACAATAATACCTGACAACCCTGTTCCTCCGAATCAATGATACTGAATTAAATATTATCTAAATATCTGTCAATTTCCCAATCTGTAACCTGAGAAGTGTATTCCATCCATTCTTCGGATTTTGCACGAATATACTTCTTGAATACATCTTTTCCAAGAACATCTTTGACAAACTGAGATTTTTTCATTTCTTCAATTGCTTCATAAAGATTCTTTGGAAGATTTTCAATCTTAGCTTCTTCTCTTTCTTCTTCGGTCATTTCGAAAATGTCCTTCTGTACACTTTCAACCGGTGTAAGTCCTCTCTTAATTCCGTCAAGACCTGCTGCAATTGTTACTGCAATTGCAAGATATGGGTTACATGCACAGTCAGGGCAACGAAGCTCTACTCTTGTACCTGCACCTCTTGCTGCCGGAATACGGATTAACGGACTTCTGTTTGTTGCAGACCATGCAATATATGTTGGTGCTTCAAATCCCGGTACCAATCTCTTGTAAGAGTTTACGATTGGATTGGTAATTGCTGTGATGGAACGCATATGTTCCATTAAACCTGCAACAAAGCTGTATGCCGGTGCAGAAAGACCTCTTTCGTCATCTTCCTTCGCAAATAAGTTGTTTCCATCCATATCTGCCATAGAAATGTTGATATGCATACCGGAACCGCAAACACCGTATTTTGGCTTTGGCATAAAGGATGCATATAATCCGTGACGCTTTGCAATAGTCTTTACTGTTAACTTATATGTCATAATTTTGTCTGCTGCTTCTAAAGCTTCACAGTACTTGAAATCAATTTCGTGCTGTGCCGGTGCTACTTCATGGTGAGATGCTTCCACAATGAATCCCATCTTTTCCAGATTTAAGACAATATCTCTACGAGCGTTTTCTCCCAAATCAATTGGTCCTAAATCAAAGTAGCTTCCTTTTTCATGTGTTGTGGTTGTAGGGCAACCATTATCATCTGTGTGGAATAAGAAGAATTCACATTCAGGACCAACATTAAATTTGTATCCCATATCTTCTGCTTCCTTCAATACTTTCTTCAGAATACAACGTGGATCGTTTTCCAACTGTGTGCCATCCGGTTTGTATACATCACAAATCATTCTGGCAACTTTTCCCTGATGTGGTCTGAATGGTAAAATTTCAAATGTATCGTAATCCGGATATAAGTACATGTCTGATTCTTCAATTCTTGCAAATCCATCAATAGATGAACCGTCAAACATAATCTTATTGTCCAGAGCTTTGCCTAACTGACTTTTTGTAATAGCTACATTTTTCAATGTACCAAAAAGGTCTGTGAACTGAAGACGAATAAACTCTACATCTTCCTGTTCTGCAATGTTTAAAATTTCCTGTTTTGTGTATCCCATATTAATCTCCTTTCGATATGTACACATTTTCCATTACAAATAATAACAAATCACACCCATTACGTCAATTATTGATAGGGTTATACTTAATAAAATTAAGTCAAAACCCATTTTTGCCCATTTTTTCCTTTCTGGGCTTTATAAAACTTCCTATTATAAATGTTATCTATCTATTGCAAATCTTCCCATAAAAATATAGAATAAGATAGCGACAAAAAAAATGGAGAAACAAATGAAAAAAAGAAGAAAATTAAAGTCTTGGGTGCGCATCTTACTTTGCGTGTTAATCCCTGTTTTGACTTTTTCTGTTATAATCATGTCCTGTGGTAAACAGGAAACAACAAAGAACAACTCAGAAACTACCGCGGAAGAACAAACTGCTCTTCCTGAAAAAGAAACTACCATTGAAGAAACTACCGAACCGGAGGAAACCACAGAGGAATTTACAACTCAGGATTATGATGCCTTGATTGATTATGATGCTGATTATCCTTTCTTTATTAAGGTAAACCGCGATGAACATTTCGCCACGGTTTACGGTATGGATTATGAAGGCAAATATTCGATTCCTTATAAGGTTTTTGTCTGTTCCACAGCCAAAGAGCCGGAGGATACTCCGTTAGGAACTTTTGAAATTTCCGAAAAGCTTCGTTGGAATTACATGGTAGACGGTACATATACCCAATACGCAATTCGTATTTACGGACAAATCATGTTACATTCCATTCCTTACAAGTATATGTCCAAAGACTCTATGCTTTACAAGGAATATAATAAATTGGGAACAGCTGCATCTCATGGATGTGTCCGTTTCCAGGTGAAAGATGTAAAATGGATTTTTGAAAACTGTCCGGAAGGAACCAACGTGGAAATTTATTGCGACCCGAATGAAAAACCGGAACTCCCATTGGAGACCATTGAGAAAATATCCAAAAAAGATTCCAGAAAGGGATGGGACCCTACCGATTCTGACAAACGAAATCCTTGGAAGGACGAAGAATAAAGAAAGGGAATTGTATGGCTAAGAAATATTATGCAGTAAAAGTCGGACAGACTACCGGCATTTTTGAAACATGGGAAGAATGCAAAGCCAGTGTAGACGGTTATCCCGGAGCACTTTACAAGAGCTTCAAAACCCTTGCGGAAGCACATGCCTATATGGGTTGGGACGGTCAGCAGTTAAATCTTTTCGACATGGCCGGTACGATGGAAGACCTTGCAAACGAAAAAATTGATTATACGCCGGAACAAAATGAGGCTACCCCAACAGAAAAACCATTTTCCAATTCATTAACGGCAGTAGCCTATGTAGACGGAAGTTTCAATGCTTCTACCGGAGTTTTCGGATATGGTGTTGTAATGTTTTACAACGGTCAGGAATATCATTTAAACGATTCCTTCAGTGACGAAGAAATGGCATCTATGCGAAATGTTGCCGGAGAAATCTATGGTTCCATGGCGGCAATGGAATATGCCATTCAGCACAATATCAAAAACCTTACTATTTATTACGACTATATGGGCATCTCAAAATGGTGTCTGGGCGAATGGAAGACGAATAAAAAAGGAACCATTGCTTATAAAAAGTATTATGATCAGGCGAAAAAGAAAGTTCATATTTCCTTTGAAAAAGTGAAAGGTCATTCGGGAGATACATATAATGACCTTGCTGACAAATTGGCAAAGGAAGCCTGTGGAATAGAATAAGAGGAGAATTTACTATGGGTCTTTTTTACAAAGAAACCGAATGGGTTGAAGACAACCCGGTAGAAAACGACGACGAATACGTAGAGATTTTCGGGAAAGGAAAAGGTCATCCGGTTCGCACGTTTTTCAGATTGTACAAAGGAACTTATTGGCGCTTTTTACTTGCCGGTTTTCTTTTCATTTTGAAAAACAGTCCGGTATGGGTATTGCCGGTGGTTACATCCAATATTATTAATATTGCCACCAAGCCGGCGGACCATTCAACCAGCGAAATTGTATTGAATATCGCTGTAATCATTACATTGATTGCCTTTAACTTCCCGCTGAACTACTTATTCAATGTATGTCAGAGTACTGCAACCCGTGCCGTTGAAGCGCACCTGCGCAGTTCTTTGGTAAGAAAATTGCAGCAGTTATCTATTTCCTTTCATAAGGAAACCGAGTCCGGAAGACTCCAGTCAAAGATTATTCGTGACGTAGAAGCCATTCAGGCACTTTCATCACAGATTTTCACTCAAATGTTGACAATCTTTTTGAATATTTTTGTTGCCCTGGCTGTTACCGTTACCAGAAGTTTAATCGTCTTTGTCTTCTTCCTTGTTACCGTACCGATTGCCGGTGCTACCATCGGAATGTTCCGAAAAGGTATTCGTCGAAGCAACCGTGCTTTCCGTAAACAAATGGAAGAAACATCCACCCGTGTTGTGGAAATGGTGGACTTGATTCCGGTTACCCGTGCTCACGCTTTGGAAAACGAAGAAATCAAAAAGATGGGCGATTTCTTAAACGGTGTTGCCTATCGTGGTTATAAACTGGATATTATTCATGCCAATTTTGGTGCCATCAGTTGGTGTATGTTCCAGACGTTCCAAGTAGTCTGTTTGGCGTTTACCGGTTATATGGCATTTAAATCCAAAATTTCCGTGGGTGAAATTGCCATGTATCAAAGTTACTTTACAACCATTGTAAATCAGGTTGCCGGATTGATTATGATGTTGCCAAGCATTGCCAAAGGTACCGAATCAATCAACAGTATCGGGGAAGTCCTTCTTTCCGACGATGTGGAAGATTACACCGGAAAAGAAAAGCTCACTACCATCCGTGGCGACTTCAAATTTAAAGATGTTACCTTCCACTACGCAGATGCTGTAGAAAAGGATATTCTTTATAAATTCAATCTGGATGTTAACGCCGGAGAGACCATCGCCTTGGTTGGCGAATCCGGTGCCGGAAAAACAACCATTCTTAATTTGTTAATCGGCTTTATCCGCCCAACTTCCGGAAAGATCTTTTTGGACGGAAAAGATTTAGAAAATTTGAACTTGCGTACTTACCGTGACTTTATTTCGGTAGTACCGCAAAATACTATTTTGTTCTCCGGCAGCATCCGTGACAATATTACCTACGGTATGCCGGACGTCACAGACGAACAGCTTTGGGCTGCCATTGAATCAGCCAATCTGAAAAAGTTCATCTCTGAATTGCCAAAGGGCTTGGACACTATGATTGGAGAAAACGGTGGCAAACTTTCCGGCGGACAGCGTCAGCGTCTTGCCATTGCCAGAGCTCTGGTCCGTGACCCGAAAATCATTATTTTCGACGAAGCAACTTCTGCCCTGGACAGTACATCAGAGCACGAAATTCAGCTTGCTATCGAAAATATGACAAACACCCGAACCACCTTTATTGTAGCTCACCGCCTGTCAACTATTCGCAACGCTGACAAGATTGCAGTGATTGGAAACGGTGGCTGTACTGAATTTGGTACCTATGATGAGTTAATGGAATTGCAGGGTGAATTCTATCACATGAGACAATTACAGTCAGAATAAAATAAAAGCCGCGGACTTGAAGTCCACGGCTTTTTTCACCTACTAGAACCAAAACCGTTTTTTAGATGAACTCAACAAGTTCCATCGGTTCTGAAATAATCGCCTTCGGCTCCAGACTTTTCAGCAAGTCTAATTTCCGAAATCCCCATTCACATAGCACACAATCCAGACCGGAGTTATCTGCAGTGGCCTTATCCACATCAGAATCTCCTACGTAAACTGTATCTTCCGGCGAGACACCTAATCGTTCCATTGCAAGATGTACCATGTCCGGTGCCGGTTTCTTCTTGATCCCCGCTTCTTCATTTTCACCATAGACCACATCCATGTACTCTTTAAAATATGTATCGTAAAGTTTCAACACTGCGGGATGTGCTTTGTTTGAAACAATAGCCATTTTAATCTGCTTTTCTTTTAATGCTGCCAGAAGTTCCCTTATTCCCGGATACAAATCTGTCAGTTCCTCACAATGTTCCTGATAATATGTTTTGAAAGTCAAAAAGGCCTCCTCCAACAAGGGATTGCTTTCTCCCTCCGGGATAGAACGAATGATTAAATTGCGAATTCCATTTCCCACATGCTGTTTTACGACTTCTGTGGAATCTTCCTCCCAGCCAAACTTGCGCTGTACATAGCGTACCGCATTTGCCAAATCATCAATCGTATTCAGTAATGTTCCGTCTAAATCAAAAATAACTGCCTGATACATGTTACTCCTCCAACTGCAAACTGCGAATATTATTAAAGTCTATTTTTTTATTAACAATCTGGATGAATCCGGAGTTTACATCCAATTTACCAACCATTCCCGTTGCCTTCAGATAAACTCCTTCTTCTCCGCTATTTTTATCCTTTTCAAAGTAAATTGCCGTGGCAATCGGATGTTCTTTGTTTTCCAAATGATATTTTATTTTCTGAAACTGTTCATCCAATGCTTCCATCATATCTTCCGACAATTCTACTTTTTCCACGGTAACCCGCTTCTGCTCTTCAATCGCTTCTTCATAACCATTCAATGCTGCAAAGGGGAGAAAAATTTTAGCACGATCCACCATCGCCATGGAACGTCGCTTTTTCGTTCCGGTCCAAGTCGTATGAATGATATCCTGATATTCTTCAATCATGCCTTATGTCCTCCTATCTGCTTATTTCGTTCAACGGTCATTGCGCCTTCCTGCAAATCTGTTCCTTTCAGAATTGCATTCTTTCCAAACCGTTTGTGGATGTTGAGCATTGCCTTCTGCATCTTTCGCTCCTTCTCCAACTGCTCCGGGTTAGAGAAAATATTCAACTGTTCAAATCCCCTCGGAGTCACGTTATTTGCAGAAATATTGATTCTTCGGATATACAACGATGCATCGGTTATTTCCTCAAACAATCGCATCACCGCCTCCACAATCTCTGCTGTGGAAGATGTCGGTGCTCCCAGATTAGCGGTTCCATGGGTCGGTTTCGGAACAGTCCTTCCATAATAATCGGTTTTAACTTCCCGATTATAGTTTCCCTCATCCACATTTACCCGGTCGTAGCCAATGTGCAATGTCAAAGACTCTGTCACCAAATCCTTGTCCACCAAATCCAACACCAGCAATTCCGTCATTTCCCGAACAATCATCTTTGCCATGCTGTTCTTGTACGGTTCCTGCAATACCTGCCCGGAAGTGATACTGTTACTTTTCGGTTTATATCGTTTAATATCAGCAATGGTACAAGGTTCATATCCCCAGGCATGATCTACTAAAATTTCAGCATCCACCCCAAAAATTTTGTAAAGCCACTCCTCATTTTGCAGGGACATACGTGCCACGTCTCCCATAGTATACATTCCGTGCTGCTCCAATTTTCTTGTAATACCGGGGCCGGTTCTCCAAAAATCCGTCAACGGACGATGGTTCCACATTTCTTTTCGAAAACTGATTTCATCCAGTTCCGCAATGCGCACGCCGTCTTCGTCCGGCAAAATATGTTTCGCTCCGATATCCATGGCAATCTTGCAAAGGTACAGATTGGTTCCAAGACCTACCGTCGCAGTAATTCCCGTAGTTTGATAAACATCCAGCACAATCTTTTTTGCCAGTTCTTTGGCACTCATTTGATACAACGACAGATAATGGGTAACATCCATAAAGACCTCATCAATACTGTAAACATGAATGTCTTCCGAGCTGACATATTTCAAATAGATACTGTAGATTGCTGCGGAATATTTAATATACAGAGCCATACGGGGTGTAGCCGTAATATATTCAATAGTCTGTCCTGTTGCCCTCTTAATTTCTTTCACCTTTTGTTCCACTTCAAACAATCTGCTTCTGCCGGACAGCCCATACTTCTTTAAAGACGGTGTAACCGCCAGACAAATGGTTTTAGAAGTTCTGGAGGCGTCTGCCACCACCAGATTGGTCGTTAGGGGATTCAGCCCCCGTTCCACACATTCCACGGAGGCATAAAATGATTTTAAGTCAATTGCAATATACGTTTTTTCTTTCATTGAAACCTCCTTTTTTTCGTGAATGTTGTTATTATACCACATAGTTTTTTCAAAATACAAAAGGTCAGGAAAAATTTCCTGACCTTTCAAAATTCTCATTATTTCTTCCGTAATTTATTTTCTGCAATGATTGTCACTGCTCCGTATAATACGCCGGTAACCGGCCAGATTGCCCAGCTGATTCTCCAGCAGTTGAACACAAAACTGACTCCCAGATATATTGCAGTAACAATACACCAGTAAACGCCTGCCCATTTTTCAACTTCCTGATTTGCTTCTTTGCGCTCTACCGTGTAATTTTCCCTCTGAAGCAACTGGTCATAAGCACTCTTTTTCATGCCACTGGAAACAAAGAGAAATACCGCACATGCAACGATCACTAACAAAAGTCCCACAGCCATCACTGATAACACTTCCTTTTCCAGTACCCCACATGTGACTACCGGAATCACAGAAATGATACACATCCCTACGCCGATGGCAATATTTCTTGCAAATCCCGGAAGGAAGAACTCGCTTTCTTCGAGAACTTCTTTTTCCATTTCCGCATCTAACAGAATTTCTTCCTTTTTCAAATATTCATATTTACTAAGAGTCATACCGGTAACAATGAAACAGGCTACTGCAATCGTTACTAAAACAAAGAGTACACAAAGCCCACCTAACACTGCCATGTTTTCACTGAGATATTGATATGGCTTCTGAGATAATCCCAATAAAACCAAAAGTGTAACCGGGGACATAATACAAAGCCATACCCCAAGGGCAATTTTCTTAGCTGCCTGCTTTTGGGTGGAAATAAAGTTTCTTGCCTCTTCCTTGGATACGAAACGCTTCGGTGTTTCTTTTTCTGTTGATGCTCCTGTATCGGAACTGATTTCTTCATCATCTTTTAATAAGTAATCTGTGGAGATTCCAAAAATTTTACTTAACAGAAGAATTTTATCAAGATCCGGGGTGCTGGCTCCGCTTTCCCATTTTGAAACCGATTGTCTTGATACATCCATCTGTGCTGCCAGTTCTTCCTGAGACCAACCTTTTTGTTTTCTCAATGAAATAATTTTATCCGCTAAATTCATAACAAATCCTCCATTCTTATATTATAACTGTGCAAATGCGAAACCTGCAAGTTCTTCATTGAAGTCGAATACTTTTCAACGACAATGCTTCAGCTGATGGTGAAAATATAGCATTTTTAGCGGTTGCGCACCACCAAGTTGACTTATCAATTTGTCAACCGACGGTTGCAAATGCCGATTTTTCCTATGTTTTTTACATTTTGGGCAAAAAAAAGATCTTGCAAAACCTGCAAGACCTTTTCCTTATCCTATGAACTCAGTTTCTAGAAATATCCTCTTCTAAAATAGAATCCTGAACTGTGTTTATATGTATTTTTAACCTTCTTAGCGAATACCGGCTGAATTCTTACATAGTAAGATGTGTATGATAATGCCTTTCCGTAACACTTGCTGATTATAATTTTCTTTCCCGGCTTTACTGTTCCGACTGTCTTGTATCCACTCTTCTGCTTCTTGGAAATTGTAACTTTAAATTTCTTAACACCCTTTACTTTTGGAAGTTTGTAGTATACCTTCATAGACTTTCCAACCTGCTTTGGTTCTACATTCTTTAAAGAAACAAATCCAATCTTCTTTGACCAGCTTGATACCGGTGTTCCGTCTGCTTCAACAGCTCTGTAACGTGCGCAATATGCAGTGTTCTTCTTTAAGCCCAGGAAGTTTGCTGCTGTTGCACCTTTGTAATATGTCTTTGTGTCAACAACTTTTCCGTTAGCCTTTGAAAGTTCTACTTCAGTATAGTATTTTGGTGATTTTTTCAAATTAATTGTTACTGAAGTTCCTGTTGTTGGAATGTAACTAACTTCAAACTTCTGTGCTGCAGATGCCTGCTTTGGTGTTGCAAAAGCAATTGCTGTCATAACGATTGCCAATGCTGCTACTTTGATAGTCTTTTTCATTTTTCTTTCCTCATTTCTTGTAAGATTTTATCGACAGTATTACTGTCTTACTTTAATGTGTACTTCGCGGAGCTGCTGTTCTGTAACTTCTCCCGGAGCACCACACATTAAGTCCTGTGCATTACCATTCATTGGGAATGGAATTACTTCACGAATGTTTTCTTCATCGCGAAGAAGCATAATCATTCGGTCTACTCCCGGTGCCATACCTGCGTGAGGTGGTGCACCAAACTGGAACGCATTATAGAGTGCGCCAAATTTTTCTTTCAAGTCTTCTTCTGTGTATCCTGCGATTTCAAATGCCTTCACCATAATTTCCATATCATGGTTTCTTACGGCACCTGAAGATAATTCAACACCGTTACATACGATATCGTACTGGTATGCTAAAATTTCTTCCGGGTTCTTTGTTTCCAATGCTTCCAATCCCCCCTGTGGCATTGAGAACGGATTGTGTGTAAAGATCATCTGCTTTGTTTCATTATCATATTCGTACATTGGGAAGTCGTTGATATAACAGAACTTATACTGGTTCTTCTGAATTAAATCAAGTCTTTCGCCAAGAGCGGTACGAATCTGTCCTGCATAAAGAGATGCATTCTTTTCATTGTCCGCAATAAAGAAAATAGTGTCAATTGGCTTTAAGTTTGCCTGACTTCTGATTTCATCCTTCATATCATCCGGAATGAATTTATCGATAGGTCCCTTGTAAGAACCGTCTTCTAACACTTCCAAATATCCAAGTCCGCCCATGCCGATGCTCTGTGCAAACTTCAATAATTTTTCATGCTGACCCTTAGATAACTTCTGATTAACCACGATGGCACGAACTGTCTTTCCGTGGAAAGGCTTGAATGTACATCTCTGGAAGAAATCAGTTACATCGATAATTTCCAATGGGTTTCTAAGGTCCGGCTTATCTGTACCGTATTTTAACATTGCTTCCTTAAAGCTGATTACAGGGAATGGTGCCTGTGTTACTTCATAGCCTTCCGGAGCAAACTTGTTAAATGTATCTGCTAAAACTTCTTCTCCTACACGGAAAACATCTTCCTGTGTAGCAAAGCTCATTTCAAAGTCTAACTGATAAAATTCTCCCGGTGAACGATCTGCTCTTGCATCTTCGTCTCTGAAACAAGGAGCAATCTGGAAATACTTGTCAAAGCCGGAAACCATCAGTAACTGCTTATACTGCTGTGGTGCCTGTGGCAATGCATAGAATTTTCCTTTGATTTTTCTGCTTGGTACAATGTAGTCTCTGGCACCTTCCGGAGAAGAAGCACAAAGAATTGGTGTCTGGATTTCTAAGAATCCCAAGTCTGTCATCTTCTGACGAAGATAAGAAATTACGTTGGAACGGAAAATCATATTATCACGAACCTTTGTATTTCTAAGATCTAAATAACGATATTTTAATCGAACATCTTCTCTTGTTTCCTTGGAAGTCATGATTTCAAACGGAAGCTGTCTGTATACTTTTCCTAAAATCTTTACAGATTTTGCTTCTAATTCAATTGTTCCTGTAGGAATCTTTGGATTGTATGTTTCTTCGTCTCTGTGTTCAATTGGTCCTTCCACAGAAATACAATCTTCCTTATTTAATCCTTCCAATAAAGTAGTGTCTCGCATAACGACCTGCATTACGCCGTACATATCTCTTAAGTCAATAAATGAAACTCCACCGTGGTCGCGGATGTTTTCAATCCAACCGGAAATCTTCACAGTCTGACCAACGTTAGCTTCTGAAAGCTGATCCATTGTTACATCACGATAAATGTTGTTTGTGTTAACGTCCATTGTTTTCTCTCCTTTACTAATTTTATAAATGTAAAAAGAGTTCATCCTAAAAGATTCACTCTTTCAGGACGAACTCTTTATTTATATCAATTTCATAAAAGTCCGCGGTACCACCTGATTTACTGCCAATGCAGCCCCTCACGGTCTTCGCATTTTGAAAGACCTTCTGCGTATCGTGCAGAGGACGGATCCCCTACTGAAGAAAACTCTCGTTCAGTTCACAGCTCTGAAGTGTTATTCGCCGTAATTCATTCTACAGGACTTCCACCAACGCCTGCTCTCTGTCAGCGATAAGTACGGTTACTTCTCTTCGTCGTCGCTATCGTTTCTGATTATATTATAAGAAATAATGAATGTCAAATACATCTTGATTTTTTCCACCTCTGTGCTATAATCGAAAAGTTCTTGTCCTTCGGGACTTTCTTATTTTTTAAATCTCGCCGTTTCAGGCAAAAGAATGGAGTTTATCATGCATAAAGACAAGATTAAACCAATGCTGTTCAGCACTTTAAAAAACTACTCAGGAAAACAGCTTACAACAGATATTATATCAGGAATTATTGTGGCAGTTATCGCCTTACCGTTATCCATTGCCCTGGCTCTGGCTTCCGGTGTGGGACCGGAAGAAGGTCTTTACACTGCTATTATTGCCGGCTTTATCATTTCGTTCTTAGGCGGAAGCCGTGTGCAGATTGCCGGACCAACTGCTGCCTTTGCTACAATTGTGGCGGGGATTGTTGCAAAAAACGGAATGAGCGGATTAATGATGGCAACGATTATTGCCGGTATCATTTTGATTGTTATGGGGCTTTGCCGATTAGGTACCTTAATCAAATATATTCCCTTTACCATTACTACCGGATTTACTGCCGGAATTGCGGTAACTATTTTAATCGGACAGTTGAAAGACTTCTTCGGACTGGTTTATCCGAAGGGAACAGTTACCATTGAAACAACAGAAAAAGTGGAAGCATTTGCCCACAATCTTAAGACTGTAAATCCTTACGCTTTACTGATCGGTGGTATTAGTCTTCTTATTTTAATTGTGTGGCCAAAAATCAACGAAAAAATCCCGGGCTCATTAATTGCCGTTATTGTCGGAATTCTCATTGTGAAGTTTTCCCATATGAACGTTAATACCATTGGAGACTTATACACCATCAGCAACAGTCTTCCAAAATTCCATACACCGGATTTTTCCATGGGAACAATCCGTTCCGTTCTTTCAGACGGATTTACCATTGCAATTCTTGCATCCATCGAATCTCTGCTGTCCTGTGTTGTGGCAGACAGTATGATCAACTCGCATCATCGTTCCAATATGGAACTGATTGCTCAGGGATGCGGTAATATCGGTTCCGCACTGTTCGGCGGAATACCTGCCACCGGAGCCATTGCAAGAACTGCAGCCAACATCAAAAACGGTGGACGTACACCGATTGCCGGTATCGTTCACGCCATTGTGTTAGTTCTGGTCTTAGTGATTTTAATGCCATATGCTGCATTGATTCCAATGCCAACAATCGCAGCAATCTTGTTTATTGTTGCTTACAATATGTGCCAGTGGAGAACTTTTGTATTGCTTTGTAAAGCAGCTCCAAAAAGCGACATTCTCGTTTTGGTTGCAACCTTTGGATTGACTGTTGTCTTTGATTTGGTTGTTGCCATCGAAATCGGAATGGTTCTGGCAGTCCTGTTATTCCTTAAACGAATGAGTGAAGAATCTCAGGTCAAAGGCTGGAAATATTACGATCCGGAAGAAGATCCGGACGGAATGGACTTAAAGCCGATTCCAAAACAGGTTCGTGTTTTTGAAATCTCCGGACCAATGTTCTTTGGTGATGCAGAACAGTTAGCTGCAATTGACTTTAAGGATTTCACCAAGGTCATTATTATCCGAATGCGTGGTGTGCCTGCAATTGATGCAACAGCAATGCGTTCCTTAAGACTTTGTTTCGAACGTTGTCAGAAACAGGGAATTACTTTAGTATTCTCCCATGTTAACGAGCAGCCGATGAACACTATGGAAAAGGCAGGCTTTATTGAAAAGGTTGGGCGCGAAAACTTCCAGCCTCATATTGATGATGCCATTGCATGGGCAACTAAACTTTGTGAAGAATAATAAAAGGACCAACGCATCTTACTGCGTTGGTCTTTCTTTTTCCTGTTTTAATCTTCTTTCTTTTCTTAAATTATGTACCCGGGCATATTCTTCGGGAAGCTGTGCTTTCAGCTGGTCTCGGATTTCCCTTCGGTGCTTTAACAAAATATCCATCGCTTTCGGATTTAATTCCTGCAATCTTACAACACCCCGTTCACGACGTTCCTCGATTAACTGTTCCAAATTCGAAGCATCTTCTTTTGTTATCCTTCCCTGATTTGCCAACTGTTCCAATGCAATTTCCAGATAATCCCAGAACTCATCTTCATCATATCGACCAATTAGTCCCCAAGTGGTTTTCAACTGATAGGATCCAAAAATATCTTTCTGAACGCCCTCTCCTGCCATGGCAGCCACCAGCTGTTCTGCCGTCTCCCATGCCATCTTCTCAAACCGATTTTCCGCTTCCTCTCCGAAAGCCCACTGGAATTCTGCCAGACGTTCTTCCGATTCTATAAAATTCTTTCCTTTTCCGTCTTCTTCCGGTTCCTCCAATTCATATGGCTTGCGAAGTCCGGCATCACGAAGTGCCAAGGTAATGGTACGACGCATCACCCCTTCGTCAATGAGACTTCCGCCTCCCAGAAAACGGATTCGATCATTCAGGATTCCTTCATGCTCTGTTATATAGAAATGAATGCCCTGATCCAACAAATACTTTCGGAAGACCATCAATCGATCCACTGCGGTAATGTCGATATTGTCAATTCCTCTGGCATCCACCACAATTTGTTTTGTATCCTCTTTTATTGCATTCTTAATATCATTTTCAAACCGGTCAATATTAGCAAAGAACAAATTTCCGTTAAAGCGATAAATCAATGTATTCTTGATTGGTCTTGCAGAGGTGTTTCTGTTCAAAGGATAAAAATTACCTTCTCCCGGAATTCTTCCTAAAAAGACAGCCGTTGGCACAACCGCCTTTACAGCTACAACTGCAAAGGAAAGAATACAACCAATCATTACGCCGTAAACGGTGCCCAGTAAAAGCACTCCGCCAAAAGAAATCATAAAGACGGTCCATTCATTCTTACTTGACTTGCGTAACCGTTCTGCCATGGAGAATTCAATAATTCCAATGAGTGCTGTCATAACAATTCCTGTCAAAACCGGGATTGGCAAAAACTTTAATAACGGTGTTCCAAACAGTAAAATGACAAGCATTGTTGCCGAAGCAGTTATTGACATCACTTGAGACCTGCACTTAAAAGAATCTGCCACACCGCTTCGGGAAACGGAGCCATTGATTGGACAACATCCTACCAGTCCTCCGGCGAGATTCATTCCTGCATAAGCAAGCAATTCCTGATTGTTATCAACCTGATCCTGATATTTCATTGCATAGTTTCCTGTTGCAAGCAAGGTCTGTGTCATAATTACCGCTGCAATACTCAAAGACTGAACCAAAATATCCACAGTCTCATATTTCAGCACCCTAAAATCCGGCAATACAAGATGCGGCAAGCCTCCTGCCACTTCCGGCAGCAGTTTAACGCCATGTTCATCTAAGTGAAAGACAAGCTGCAATATTACGCCTACCAGCATCATAATTACTAACATTGGAATCTTCGGAAGCCATTTTCTGCATAAGAGAATGATGAGAACCGTTCCGATTCCAAGTCCAAATGATAATAACTGAAATGAATGCCGTTCCTTTGCCATATGACGCGCCAACCGGAACAGTTCTCCGGTACCGGCGCTGCCACCCCATAGTTTCGGAACCTGCATTAAGATAATCGAAGCTCCTACACCGGAAATAAATCCTCCCATAACCGGTGTGGAAATATATTTTACAATCCTTCCCGCTCTAAACAGATAAAAAATCACAAACCAGATTGCAACCAAAATAGAAATCACCGGAACCAGTTTTAGTGCTTCCTCTGATTCTGCCTGAATCCCCATCGAAGCCAGGAGACCTCCAACCATTGCTGCCGGCATGGCATCCACCCCGACTACAAACTGTGGAGATGTGGTCAGGAAAGCAAAAACCAGAATCGGTAACAGCGAGCCATACAATCCGTAAATCACCGGAAGTCCGGCGATCTGTGCATATCCCATGGAAATCGGAATGGAAACAAGCGCAACAATGATGCCGGATAAGACATCCTGTTTCAGGTTCACTTTTCCGGCAATCCATGGCGCCGATGTTTTCTGTTTTTTTTGTGAGTTCTGCTTTGTAACCATTTTCCGTTAATCTTCCTTTGCTAAAAATTCACGAACTTTATCCAGATATTTTTCTCCCTGTTCCCGTCCGAGATAATAGGTTTCCCAAAGTTTATCCGGATTTTTTTCCACATGATTCACCGGCAATTTTTCCTTTGGTCGAATTACCAGCGCTTTATCGTGAATTTCCTGTTTTCTGATATAATGCATTTGTTCATTATACATAATGTGTCGGTTTTCTGCCGCACGGATAAAATGCGGATATTGTTTTAACTGTACCTTGATGGCACTAATTGCCCTGCTCGGTCCTTTTTCATAACCCTTTGGTTGGGTCAAAATGACAACGTTCCGATCATATCCAATACTTTCAAAATATTTTAGCGGAACCGAATCACTGACCGCTCCATCCAAAAGTTTTCGTCCCTGTACTTCCACCACTTTTGAAACCAGCGGCAAGGAAGCAGACCCCTGCAAATAGAGGAGATCGTCACCGGTTGCCGTCTTCAGTTTCCGGTAAATCGGCTGTCCGCTGACAACATCTGTACATACCGCGTAAAACTCCATTGGATTCTTCTCAAAAGTTTCCACATCAAAAGGATCCAGTCGTTCCGGAATATCATGATATCCAAAATCCACGCTGTACAGATTCCCTGTTTTAATAAATGGTTTGATTCCTACATAGTTCGGGTCATTACAATACTTCGTATTGAAACGAATTGTTCTTCCCGGCTGTTTTGATTTGTAATTACAGCCAAAAACCGCTCCCGCACTAACACCGATTGCCCCATCAAATTCAATGTTATTTTCCATAAATACATCGATGACGCCGGCGGTAAACATCCCACGCATCGCGCCACCTTCCATTACTAATCCTTTTTTCATAATATCCTCCTCGTCCGTCCAATAAACATACCTTTATTGTAACATATTTTCCGTCAAATAATACAAAAAGCCTGACACTCTTCAGGTGTCAGGCCTTACATTTTTAATATCCAACAATAATTCCATGCTTTTCCGCATAATAACTATCCAACCCTCTTGTTGGAATAATCTTAATGTCAATACTTTCAAATACCTTATCAATTGCCTCTTTTAAAGATTTGGCAAGTTCCTCATTCTGGCAATGTGAAATAATAATCGAACGACAATTTTCTCCTCGTTCTTTAATATCATTAATAATGACATCAATGACCTTCTTTCGTCCGCGGGCAATTTTCTTAACTTCAATCGTACCTTCCGCACTTCCGACTCCTACGCCGGTCAAGCTTAATTTGCTGGCAACCATTCCGGCAATCTTTGACATTCTTCCATTACGTACCAGATTATTAAATGAAGAAAGTGCAAAAACAACATGCATTGTTTTCATATAAGCATGTATTTCCTTTTTCACAACTTCAAAATCATCATTCTTTGAAATCAATTCCTGAAGTTTTCTGACAATCAAACAAAGAGTAGGGCCTGTAGACAAAGAATCCAAAATTTCAATCTGTCGATTCGGATCTTCTTCCAAAACCATCTTCTTTGCAACACTGGCACTGTTAAAGCTTCCTGACAAGCTGGAAGAAATGGTAACAACAAAACAATACTTCGCATCACCAAAAGCTTTAATCCATTCCGCCGGTGACGGACAAGATGTAAAGCTGGTCTCCTTACAGTTATCAATGGCTTCAACCACCTTTTCCGTCTGCAGTTTATCATTATCAATAAAATCGACTCCGTCAATTGAAATCACAAACGGAACACTGGCAAAGCCAACTTTTTCGTTTTTCTCCTCTAATTCATAAAAATCACAGCTTGAGTCTGCAATAATTTTCCAATCCATACAGTGGATCTCCTTTCAAAATAACAATCCTCTATTGATTCACTATACTATTATTGTAATCATTTTTTCATATTTGTCTAGGTCAAATTGTATTCAATACTACTTGTGTTTTTTCATCAAAAATCACTCGATTCCACTCCACACTCTCAATATATCATACAAATTCCGATTTTTTCTCTAAAAAAATGACATTTGTCATATCCAAATTTTGACATTTATGACATATGACATCTATCAACCTTTTTTACACATTGCTACAATATGCCTGTAAACTGTCGTACAAGGATTTTTTTAGAGGTATACATTATGAACGAAAAAACATCGGAACAGATTCAAAAAACCGTAAAGAATGTTCTGGTATACGGTCTTATTGGAATCACTGTTTACGAAATGAGCCATATTTTGCATCTCAATGATGCAGTGGGATTATTTATCGCATTTACAATTCTGCTATTATTGCAGTTTTTTATGTATAACAAAATGACATTGGCACTTCTCGGCGTCCTCGCTATTGTGGCAGAAGCATCCCAATTCTTCCGAGGAACTATCAATGACTTAACAACTATTTTGCCTTACGGCGCCGTTTGTGCCATGATTTTTGCTGTACTGGGGGGATTGAAAAACGAAAAGAAATTCTTTTTTGCAGGTACATATCAATTAGTGATGCAAGCATTTATTCTCTACTTTGCACTTTGCAGACCGACTACCGATCTTTTCCAACGCATCTTTGATTTTGTACCATTCGCAAGCTTTGTGGGTATGACGTTTTTTATGCTGTCTCTTGTTTACAAGGGACAAACGGACCAACGCATTGTAAAGACTGTGGGAACCGCAGTGCTTTTCTTTGCCTTTATATTCCTTCGGGGATTTTATCTCAATTTTGCACTCTATCTCTTTGAAGAGTGGGTTGCACTGGGTCTTCTGATTGCAATTGTGATTACAAGTCTTATTTGGTATGATAATACTGATGCGCAAAAGATGACTCTGACAATCGGTTATTACCTGATTACTGCAATTCTTCTGCTTCATAATCTTGGAGATGAGGCAGAACCTATTTGCTCTGTAATCTTTTTAATCTATTCTTTCGTTGCCATTATAGGCGGCGTTCTTAAGAATCAAAAACAGTACTGGATGATTAGTTTGATTGCTCTTGGGCTGAACTTACTCAAGATTAGCGGAACGTTCTGGGAGCAGGTTCCTTGGTGGGGCTTTTTCATCCTGGTCGGGATTATCTTTATTACAATCGCTGTCTTCTTCGAGAAGAAAGAGAAAAAAGAGGAATTTTAATTTATGGCTTTCACAATTCTGTTTATAGATTTAATCGTGACGCTGGCTGTAATTGTCAGTATGTCTGCGCTCTTTTTCCGAGGGCGAAATACACCATCTACCAAGATGTGCATTGTATGTTTGGGAATCGTAGCAATCTGGTGCAGTTCCCAATTATTGGTTGCAATGTCTCACACCGTATTTACCATAGCTCTGAGCTATTCTATCGGAGACCTGGGTATTTGTTTTATCGGAATGATTTGGATGTGGTTTGCAATACTGTATTCCGAAAGGAAGCTGACATGGAAGATCATCGCATTGACGTCGGCGATTCCACTCTTTCATTTTTTCAGTATTTTGACAAATCCACTTCATCATAAATATTATAGATATTTCACTGTGCCGGATATTAAACATGATATTCTTTTTAAAAGCAATTTCATCTTTATTTATATCTATGTGGTAATTGGCGCAGTCATTCTTTTCCGGGACGCTTCCCATAAAGAGTCTGACGATAAACACCAGCGAAACAAGGCACAGGCACTGATTGTATTATCAGTATTTATTCCAACAGTAATCAGTCTGATGAATTTGTTCCAATGGTCACCGATTCCGTATGATACCAATCCAATCGGTTTCGCCATCGCAATCTTTTTAGTCTTTCTGGCTACATTTAGATATCAGTTTTTAAATGTGGAAAGGGAACTGCAAATTACCAATGAAAAACTTTTGCTGGAGACCGAGCGAAACAGAATTGCACAGCAGGTACATGATACAACCGGGCACACTTTGACAATGATTCAGTCTTATATGAAGTTGGCACAGACTTCTGTAGGCAATGACAACAAAGACGATGCGTTGGAGTATATTCAGGGGGCGAGAGAATTAACTGCCAAGGGTATTAGAGAATTAAGAGAATCAATCAATATGCTTCGTGAAGAAAGTGAATACGAGCTGATCACACAGGGGGTTATGCATCTGGCAAACCAGGTGAAAAATATGAATGTGGAAGTCACTGTGAAAGGCGAGGATTCCGAAAAGTATTCCCATCTCACAAAAATTATTTACGACACCTTGCGGGAATCCATTACTAATTCAATAAAGCATTCGAAGGCAGATAAGATAGACATTATTCTGACCTTTAAAGAAAAGTCCGTTCAGCTTTTAATCGTGGACAACGGCGTGGGCTGTCAATCCATTGAAGAAAGCAACGGCATCCGGGGGATTAAAGAACGAGTAGAAAAATCCAAGGGAACAATTCGATTTGTCACTGCACCGAATCAGGGCTTTCTGACAAGAATTGAACTTCCAATATAATTGAAAGAGGATTTTATGAGTAAGATAAAAGTTATTATCGCAGATGACATAAAGATTTTGAGACAGGGACTTAAAGTTATTTTAGAACAGGATCCGGACATCGAAGTGCTATCATTGGCAAAGAACGGAAAAGAAGCTTATGAAATGTCACTGAAATACAAACCGGATGTGGTTCTGATGGATATGCGAATGCCGGAGTACGACGGTTCCTTCGGAATTGCAGCCATCAAAAAAGAATGTCCAAACGTGAAAGCATTAGTTCTTACCACTTTCGATGATAAGGAAACCATTGATAAAGCCATTCGCAACGGGGCTGACGGCTATATCTTAAAGGAAATGGAAGACGATAAAATTATTGCCAGCGTAAAAAGTGTTTACAACGGAATTAATGTCTTTGGTCAGGGCGTTTATAAAGTTATGTTTAACAGTTACAATCAGGTTTCCACAGGGAATACTGATGAGGGGAATGAAGAACTGAAACAAAAGCTGACAGAGAGAGAACTGGATGTCGTAAAGCTTGTAGCCGAAGGGTATGATAATAAGGAAATTGCCAAAGAACTTTTCTTAAGTGATGGCACAGTACGAAATATAATTTCCAAAATTTTGGAGAAACTCAATTTAAAGGACCGAACGCAACTGGCTGTATACGCCGTAAAGCACGGTCTGTAAGAAAAACGCTGCATTGGTACATTAACCAATACAGCGTCTTTTTTATTTCTTTTTTGGAATTTTTAAACTTCTCAAATATTCTTTCTGTTCCGGAGCAATCCGGTTACTTTCAATAGATTTTTGAATTGCCTTATTATGTGTCCATTCAGCCAACTGCTTCTCCTCAATAAACGGTAGCACCGCCTCATACTGTTTTGCAAGTGCTGTGGCAAAATACCAGGCAATCATCATATTGACATAATACTCGTCAGAACGGATTTTAGAAACCATCTCAGGATACTCCACTTTGAAGTCCTCATCCAGAAAGTGTTCCATCAACATCCCAACGGCAAATCGTACCGTGTAAGTTTCCTTTGATTTCAGCCAACCTTTGATTTCCTTCAAAAGTTCCTCTTTGTGCTTCTTAAAAATCTTCGGTGACATCTGATCACAGGTGGCCCAATTGTCCACATACGGGAGGAATTCTTTCAATTCCTTCATACACAAATCATAGTCCTTCATACCCGAAAGAATAAAAGCATGCAACTGATTTTCATCAAAGTACTGATGTGGCTTTTCCTGAAGGAATTCCCCCACATCATCGCGTTTCAAAAGTTCTTTGGCAAACTTTCGAAGTTCCGGTGTCCGCACACCTACAAAGAAATCTTTGCTCACGTTTGGAATCAGTTTCGACTGGAAATCGCGATAGGCCACATCCTGTCGTTTCAAAAGTTCCTGCTTAATTTCCTCTTTAATCACCCTTCTTCTCCTTTATGGAAGCAGATGACCTGCTGATAAGTACAACTTGTACCATTCTTCTCTAGTCAACTCGAAGCTGCACGCATCAGCAATTTCTTTCATACGGCTGATACTTGTAGTCCCTGATACAATCTGCATCTTTGCCGGATGTCTGAGAATCCATGCAGATGCAATTGTTGTCGGTGTTACGCCGTATTTTTCCGCCAAAATATCAATTTCTTTGTTTAACTCAGCGTATCTGTCATTTCCAAGGAAAACGCCCTGCCAAGCCGGCATTTGGAACGGTGACCATGCCTGAATAGTCATTTCATTCAAACGGCAATAATCCAAAACACCACCATCATGATCTACAGAACCCGGAGATTCCATATTCATTTCCATACTGCCTGCAATCATATTGGAAACAGGAAGGGAAAACTGCAACTGATTAATCACCAAATCCTGCTTCACATACTTCTTTAATAATTCAATCTGCAATGGCTTAAAGTTTGAAACCCCAAAAGTTTTTACTTTTCCGCCGGCTTCCAACCGGTCCAATGCTTCTGCAATTTCTTCCGGTTCAAACAAAGCGTCCGGTCTGTGCAATAACAGAATATCCAGATAGTCTGTCTGCAATCTATCCAAAATTCCATCTACGGAACCTAAAATATGTTCCTTAGACAAATCATAATCAATGCCCAAACGAACACCGCACTTGGACTGGATTACAATTTTCTCACGGTCAATATTGGAGTTTTCCTTTAACACTTTTCCGAACAATTCTTCACACTTTCCGTTTCCGTAAATGTCCGCATGGTCAAAGTAATCAATGCCAAGTTCCATGGCTCCGTCCACAAACTCTGCTACTTCCGCTACGCTCTTTTCAGCAAATCTCATGCACCCTGCAATCACAGCCGGTGTATTCTTTTCCACGTTTCTAATTGTTACCTGTTTCATAATACTCTCCTTTACTTTTCTCTAAAACAACTATATCGATTATATCATAAAAGCCTCTTTATTTCATTGCAGGTTCGTGCAAAAAAAGACTGCAAATCATTTCTGATTTACAGTCCTTTCAATATCATTATTTTACTTTTACTTTACATTTCAGAACAACGCCGTTTACTTTCACTTTAATTACGGCTTTGCCTTTTTTCTTTGCAACGATTACCCCTTTGGAATTAACCTTAGCAACTTTCTTCTTAGAAGATGAAAATTTTGCCTTTCCAACCTTTCCGGTAATCTTTAATTTGAATGATTTTCCAACTTTCAATTTTACTTTCTTTTTGTTCAGTTTTGGCTTTTTAACCTGAACAATGTAAATTTTCACTTTGCCATTTGAATTAACAAGAATTGTAGCTTTTCCGTTCTTAACTGCCTTAACGTTTCCGTTTTTATCTACAGTAGCAACTTTCGGATTTAAAGAAGTGTAAGTAGCATTTCCTGCTTCCTTTACGCTAAGCTGCTTGCTCATTACATAAGTAGTAGAAGGCTTAATCGTGCTTACAACACAATCCCATTCACAAATAAACGCCCATTTTTCGCGATCTAAATGACCGTCATTCCATGTTCCCTCTGGTGTAATTAAAGCAAAATCTTCGTTTAATTGATTGTTTGGTTCCCTTTCTGACCAATTTGTATACGTTGCTTTTTCTCCGGTAACCCATGCCCAGGTTCCTTCTGTTTTTTCATCAGAAAATCCAATTGAAACACCGTCATCATAGTTTTTCAAAAATGTCTCTACAAGAAAATCATTTTCTTCCTTGGATGTAATCGTTACAAGATGTCCACCAAGTTTCTCGCAATATGCTTTCGCATCCTTCCAACCGATTTCCTGTTCAAACAGCGCATATGTATGATTTTCAAAAATCTTAGACACTTTACTTCCTGCAAGAGCAGCCTCAGTCTTTGTCTGTGTCACAGCAAATGATCCCATAACCATTGCGCAAGCCAATACAGTTCCTACTAATTTTTTCATTCTCATTTTATCCTTTTCCTTTCAAGTTTTTCCAAAGTTTATTATATCGGTCCCCTAAGTTTCGGTCAAGTGTTTCGTTTTTACCTTCAAAATTGAATAATTTTCTATTTCGTGCTTTAATTTCCTTAGGAGGATTGAACTATGAACTTAGAAAAACCGGAACGATTAAAACAACAATTTGATTTTATTTTAGAAATTGATAAGGAAAAAGAAATCATTCGACAAACCTATTTAAGGGATGCCAGCCGACAGGAAACCGATGCAGAGCACGCATGGCACATGGCCGTAATGGTTATGCTTCTTTCTGAATACTCCAATGAAGAAATTGATGTACTAAAGACTATGAAGCTTTGCCTAATTCATGACCTAATTGAAATCTACGCAGGCGATACCTATGCCTACGATCAGAAAGGAAACGCCGATAAGCGTGAGCGCGAAGTAGCAGCTGCCGACCGTCTCTTTGCAATGCTCCCCCATGATCAGGGCACTATGATGCGTGACCTTTGGGAAGAATTCGAAAGCGGCGAAACACCGGAAGCCCGCTTTGCCAATACTATGGACAAAATCCAGCCACTGATGCTGAATCATTCCACCGGCGGAAAATCCTGGGTAGAACACGGAATTCACCATCAGCAGGTTTATCATCGAAACCAAACAACTGCCAAAGGCTCTGAAACATTATGGGAGTTTGCAGAAGAAAATTTCATTAAGCCACATATTGGTAAAGAGTTGAAGTAAAGAAAAAAGACTGTTGACTAGAAGTGATTAACAGTCTTTTTTTAATTATGGCGAATTCTCCACAATTATTTTCTCCACTTCCTACTATGCTTTCTTATGACTTCATGTCTTAAAAACCATTTATACAATTCATCATCCGGATAAACACCAAATAACCATTGTTCTTCTATGGTAAACATCCACTCCGGAAAAATGGTTTCCCACTCTGGCAACTGATCGTTCTCTATCTGTTTCATAATCATCTTTTCAAATTTCTTAATTTTCTTATTGTCAACATAAAATGTATTTCTTTCTCCACAATATGCACATCTTTCTTTCCATCTTCCTATTCTCTTGCCGCATGAAAGACATTTTACGGTATTTTCTTCTATTTGTTCTACGAGTTGTTTTCCTATTTCCCCTACTATTTTACATTCATATCCGTAATCTTTTAGATGAATATACATATTGGCATTATTGTTAAATATAAACCGCTCAACATCTCCAAAACAATTTTCTCCAATTTTCTCCAGTGAATCCGGAATATATACTGTGCCAATATTCATACAACCATTAAATGTTCCCTCTTTCAATTCAACCGTACCCTCTGCTATCTTTATATGATTTGATAATTCCTCACAATAATCAAATGCATACATGCCTATTGTTCCTAAAACATAGGTATCTCTTTTTGTTATTTTTTTTAGTTGAAAACAGTTCTCAAATGCATGCTCCTCGATTATAATATCGTCCGGTAATTCTATTGTTTTAAGATTTTCACACTGTAAAAATGCTCCTTTATCTATTTTTTCAATCTTCCCCTTAAAATAAACATCTGTTATATATTCATTCCATGCAAATGCCTCCCGTCCAATTTCGGTGACCTCTTCCGGTACATGCACTACACTTAATTTACTATTGTATTTTTTCAACACACCATTATGTATCTCAAATATTTCATCCTTTTGACTCAAATTTGATTCTTTTCTATCAGTTTTTTTCATACTCGTATCCGTTTTCTTAACCTGCTCTGCTTGTTTCTTTTCTTTCTCTAATATATCCGGCGTGGTGATTATTGTTTTTAATTTATCGCAATAAAGGAAAGCATCTCTACATACTTTTTTCAGATGAATCTGTTTAGCATCTGAGATTGTTTCCAAACGAGTACAACAACTAAATGCACTGCTCCCTATCCAAGTATCCTCTTGAATTATTACAGTCTTTAATTGTTCGCAAAAACCGAATGCAAAGTCACCTATTTTTTTGGATTCCAAGTCAAATCTAATCTTCGTGCTTAATTTCTTGCAATAGCTAAATGCACCATATTCTATTTTCTTTATAACAACTTCCTCATTATCTGATATTTTACTCAGTTTGATGCAAGAGTCAAAAGCTCTCTTTTCAAGTTCAATTCCATCCGGAAGATTAATGTTTTCCAGCTTTTTACAGGCAAAAAAAGCCTTTGTCCGAATACGTTTCATTGTTGTTGGTAAGATTACTGTTTTCACTTTTGTATTTCCTTGAAATACCATTTCATCAATTACTTCAACATCATCCGGTATTTTTACCACTTCATCTTTTCCATTATATTCAAACAATATTCTATCTTTTATCTTGAACTCTGACATATCATTTCTCCCACATACTATTTCTCAATTATTGATATTTTATAAAATAATTGAATTCCAGAAGTTTCCTTGATTTATTTTCATTATACCACATTCATATTTTTCAAACATATATTCCGTTTCTGCAATGTTTTCCTTATTCATTTTTACCGCATCCACCGCATACACTATTAGAAAACTCTCTTAGGAGTTCCTATGTCGACTTCCAAAACTTCCATGCTTCGTCGAAGCATCTTTTGGCTCTGTGTACTTATTGCCGTAGTGGGACTTACATACCATTACGATAAAACTCTCATTTCAGATGGCTGGGATTCCATTACCACTTCAACGCAGAAAAAAGAGCTACCGATTTACTGTGTAAAAACCGATAAGCCGCAGGTTGCAATTAGTTTTGATGCGGCTTGGGGGAATGACGATACTGCCAAAATCCTCAAAACCCTAAAAAAGTACAACATCAAAACCACCTTCTTTATGACCGGCGGTTGGGTAGAAAAATATCCGAAAGATGTAATAGCAATCCACGCTGCCGGACATGACCTTGGCAATCACAGTGAGCACCACAAGCATATGAGCGAACTGACCTATAATGAAGTCCAAGCAGAAATTAATGACGTAACCGAGAAAGTCCAAAAACTTACGGGAGAAACCATGCGATTGTTCCGCCCGCCTTACGGCGACTACGACAATCAGCTGATTTATCAATTAAGGGAATGTAACTACTACCCAATCCAATGGTCTGTGGATAGTCTTGACTGGAAAAACTACGGAGTAGACAGCATCGTTGATACCATTCTAAATCATAAAGCGTTAAAGAACGGTGCCATCATCCTGATGCACAATGGTGGAAAGTATACGGCAAAGGCGTTACCGAAGGTTATCACCGGATTACAGGAAAAAGGCTATGAGATTGTGCCGATTTCGGAATTGATTTATCAGGATAATTATCACATCGAAGCGGACGGAAGCCAGGTGCAGGAAAGCAATCCTTCTTCAATTTCCTCATCGCGTACCAAAAAAGGAGAGTGACCATTGCACTCTCCTTCATGTTAGCAGTTGCTATTTTTTGATTTTCACTTTCTTTGCCTTTGTCCATTGTCCTAAATAAACTTTTTGTGAATTAATTACGTAAGCCCTTGCTCTAACATACAACTTCTTGGCCTTCTTGAGTTTCTTTGATGAAATCACAAAAGATACTTTTTTCACTTTTTTCTGAACCAAAATCTTCTTAAATGACTTACTTCCGGAAATCTGCACTTCATAACCTGTTGCATTTTTAACCCCTGTTAAAATCACTTTTGCCTTCTTTGCAGATTTTTTCTTTGTAGCCGATTTTACTACAGTTTTTCCAACTGATATATTTCTAGAAGTTACTGTTTCTCTCTTCGTGTTTTTTTCTTGTTTATCATTCAAATCAACTTCAAATTCAACACCCTTTGAAGCCTTTCCGTTTAACACAGAGACAATCTTAATTGTATGTTTTCCAACTGATAAATTTGGAATAACATATGTCGATAAATCAACATTCATATATGCGAGCATTCCATCAATATAAATATTATATGTTTGTCCACTCTCCTTCTGTTCTGCCGTTTCAATCCACGAAATTTGAAGATTACCACCGTTTTTCTCAACGACTATTCCGCTTACATCTGTTGGGTTGGCATCTGCTGGATTAACATTTTTTAATAGAGAAAAATCTCTACAGGAAATAGACGTGCAAGCTGTAGCATCTCCATCCATATCGTTTTCTAATAATTCTTTATAATTTGTTCCAAGTAATGAATAACGATATGACGCATCTTCAGAGTCACGGTCTCCAAAATCTCCACCAATTCCAAAATATATACTGTTGGTATTGCAAGCTGCCGTAAACGTTTTGTTATATTCAATTTCTTTTCCAGCCGGTAAGAAAACCCAATCAGCAAAGGCAATATCTTGACCATCCGAAATTCTAAAATATACATATTTATCAACATTGCTTGACTTCATTTTGAATTTCAAGGAATACTCTTTTCCCTTTTCAATTTCTACACTTTTAAAGATTTTAGCACCCCATACTCCTCCCCAACCTGCAGAAATAAGGTTTGCTGTCCACGCTGTATCTTCATTTCTTGTCATATTTCCTTCTGCACCTTCATACCAATTTGAATCATTCACTCCAAAATAGCTTCCCCACACATTATTAAGTACATTCTCTTCTGTTGTTTCTTCATGTTCTGTCTGCTCTTCTGGTTGATCGACTGAATAGACTCTTACATAATCAATATACATATAGTCCCGATAGGTCTCAATATCTCCATTCGTTGCAACTTTTGTCCAACCGGTTGGGCTAACCCTTCCACCTATATTGCCTCCAATCGAACAGTTCAAAATCATATAAAATGGTAAATTAAATGGCCATATTTCTTGGTCTTCGGTTGCATTTCCTGAGAGTGAATACTTTTGAGGATTATAAGACCCTACATACTGATTATCTATATAGAAATCAATTTTATCCTTTTTCCATTCAATTCCATAAACATGATACTCCGAATCAAGATTTTCAACCTTTCTCGAGTAAAACTTTGGTCCGGAACTAAACCCCCCTCCATTAAATTTCTTACAATAAATGGATTGACCAATCATAGAGTTTCCAGAATGAGTTTGAAATATATCAATCTCTCCACAATCCGGCCATAGATTATTTTCTCCGAGCAGCCAACCCATCGCGCTTGTTCCCTGACCTTTTGGTAATTTTGCTTTAATGTCAATTCTTCCATATTTAAAGGTGACCATATTTTTTGTCCAAAGTTTTGTGGAATAATATGAAACTTCTCCTGTAGACTTATTGCGTTTAAACTCAGGCATAATAATCAGGTTTCCGTTTTCAACCTTCGAATATTCCGGCTCATAATCCTGAAGTTCACAATTTCCGTATCCACCCGCACCTGTTGCTCCTTCATATGTCCACTTTGAGATGCCGAGAGAATTTCCATCAAACTCATCACTCCAAATTAATGTGTGATTTTGTAAATTAGGATTAATCCCCTCTACGTCTGCTTTTTCAATGACTACAGGATTTCCTTCATAATCTCCTTTAACAATTTCAAAATCAGAAACGTAAATATATCCCTTCATATTAACTTCGTCAGGATAGCTTTTAAGCATTGCTCCAAGATCAAATTCCACGCCTACTGTTGTACCGGAGAAATCATTCGGAACAACAAACTCTGCTGTAACAGTCTTTGGGGCTTCATCCGCTGAATCAAGAGATATAATCCCTTTCTTATCACCGCCTGATACTGTATCAAAATTTAAACTTGGATTTCCGTCGCCTTCCGGATTATATACTTTAAGTCCTATGTGCTTAATCGTTTGTTTTGAAAATGTTCCACTTTCATTTTCATTTTTTCCTTTCAGAGTGCTTCGAACATTAAAAGAAACTGTATACCGATATCCCTTTTCAATACCGATTCCATCCCTCCAAACTTTCATTCCATACGGATTATCATTCATAAGCTGTCCCTGATAGTAACCTCCGTCTTTCCCGGAATCTACTACATAAAATTTAAACCCGGAATCTGTTGATTCTTCTGAGAAATACCCCTGCGTATAACTTTCATAATTCTCTGCTTCAGCAATTTTTTTCTGATATTCTTCATCAGATATTCTACCATACTCATAATCTCCCCATGCTGTGCTCTTTGCCTTACTTATTTCCTCTAAAAGTGCCTGATGCCATTCCGTATCTGGAAATCCGTTTAAATCATCACGGACAGAAAAGCTATCCCACACACCACTTTGCAGCGCAATCGATGGCTGTTCTTCATAATTAGGATCTAAACCTTTATCTACTATTGTAAAATCTTTTATATATACAATTCCCACATAACAACTTTCTTCTTCTGTAACAACGTCTGAAATGTCATTCCCGTCAAAATCATATACTTTTTTATCTTCTGCAACACCAAAACTCCCAAGATAAATAAATGTAGAAAAATAGTTCAATTCTTTATAATTTGTAAACTGATATGTAAATTGTTTCTCATCTGGCGTAATTGCAATAACTTGTTTACTTCCTTCTAATTCATTTTTTTCGCATACCGCAACAGACTCATCGTTAATTTTCCCTCTAAATTCGATATATGCATATTTTTTGTTTGAAGCATATGCATTAAAAGAAACTGTATAAATATGTCCTGGTTTGATTCTGATATCATCCATACTAGCTTGAATTTGCCACGGATTAATCCTCATAGGACTACTTGACCAATCACGATCCCAACCATTCCCACCAATATCAATAGTAAATCCATCAGATATTGTATTCGCTGTTTGCCTCTGTTGTTCAGGATTATTTTGTTTCCATCCGGTAATTACTTCTCCGGTAGTATTCATTGTAACTGAATTAATTTTCCCTTCATTTCCATTCAAATACTCGCCGGCGTGGTCAATACCGCCTCTCATAAATGACCACTTCGATAATTCCACCAGAGTTTCCTCAGCCTTAATTTCCTTCTGAATGCTTGGAAAATTACATATCACCAATGTAAGCGATAACATAATTGCCATAATTTTTCTCATCATACTTTTCTATCTCCCTTCTTGTATTCAATTTTAATCCGACCACTCATATACTCTCGCGAGTATATATCTACTCATATAATTATACTATTCATTGCCACTCATAGCAATAAATTCCTAGATTAACTATCATATAATTGAATTGATTACAAAAGAGGTGTTTATCATGAAAGACATTGATTATGGCTACGTTCGACTTTGTTATGCACTAGAATGTGATATCACAGATTTAATAGAATATGTTCCGGAAAAAAAGAGTAACCAGACCTAACATCTAGTTACTCTTTCTTTCACACATCTCACAAATTTTATCAAACAGCTTCCGGTAATTCTCTTTGAAGTACTCCTGCACTTCTACCTTTGGCATAATGCCTATCGCTTCCATACCTTCATCATAGTAGCCTTGTGCGATTTCACATACCTTCTTGAAACTGTCTGTCTCTTCTAATTTTTTCAGCAAAGCATCCTTATATTCTTTCGTCATGCCATCCTGCTTTACGTTCTTTGCCAGTTTTGAGATTTCTTTGTAATCCTTTCGTTCTTCTTTGGCCAGGATGATTGGCAGCGTGTATACGCCGTTGTAGAAGTCCTGGAAGGTTGGTTTTCCGATTACCGTTTCTTTGGAAAGGATGTCCAGCAGATCATCATAGATTTGGAACAACATTCCAAAGTTTCTTCCGATTTTGCTGTACTCTGTGATGGTTTCTTCTTCTGCCTCACATAAAAGCGCACCGGACATTGTTGCGATTTCAAACAGGGAGGCTGTTTTCCCTTTAATATTTTGCAGATACTCATCCTTTGTAATGGACAAATCATACAGTTTTTCGTACTGATTTAATTCTCCGTAACAAAGGTCCTGAAAGCAATCAAAAATTATTTTTGAGTTTTCTTTCAGGTTGCTTTCCATGGAATGGAAATTGTAGAGCATGGAAAACATCATATAATCGCCTAAGTAAACTGCAGATTTGATTCCGAATTTCTTCTGAACGGAAAGACGGTTTCTTCGCGTTTCTGAGTTGTCAATGACGTCGTCATGGACCAGGGATGCCATGTGAACCAGCTCAATCATTGCAGCAAATTCCGTCACATCTTTTTCTGCATCCAAAGAATACGCCGAAGCCAGCAAGAAGCGTGGACGCAACTGCTTTCCTTTGGCATCCAATACCCAACGGAGCATCTTGTTTACCATATTGCTTTTTCCATACATCAGGCGATCCATCTGTTCATCGACCTGTTTGATCTGCGTATCTAAATATTTGTTTATCGACATGTATTTCTCCCAGTTCTCTTTTTAGTCTTATCCTACATAAATGTGTGGGTTTACATTCACTCCGTTTACCTTAATACCAAAATGTAAATGCGGTCCGGTTGTCTGACCTGTTAAACCAACGTAACCAATGGTCTGTCCTGCATCCACCTTATCTCCCGGTGCCACAACAAAAGCCATCATATGCATATACTCTGTCACGACTCCTCCACCATGAGTAATTCCCACATACATTCCTGCAGAAGAGCTGTTGTAAGCCCAAATAACAGTTCCTGCGCCGGATGCCACAATCGGTGTTCCAACCGGTGCCGGAATATCAATTCCTTTATGCGGTGCTTTTCTTCCTGCGCGGTCTCCCCAATTGGACGAAATATAGGTATGCCCCGGCAATGGCCATGAGTGCGGAGTCGTCATTCCGTATTCTTCACCATTGGCTTTTCGCTCTGCCTGTTCTTTCTTGATCAGTTCACGAATTTCATTTGCCAGTGCAGTTTCATTCACATGGTTCTGAGCCATCTGACCCTTGTAAAGCTTAATTTCTGCTTCCTTCTTTTCGGACAATGTCTTCATTTTGGAAATAGACTTTTTCTGCTTTTTCTTCAACTGAACCAACTGTTTTTTATCTGCCTGCAGCCGTGCGCCGATTGCTTCAATTTTCTTTCTGGTGTCCGAAAGTTTTTGGAACATGTCCCGGTCGTATGTTGAAATATCGCTGATATATTCAGCCTTGCTCAGCATATCGCTGATACTTTCGGAATTGAAAATCAAGTCAATCATCTGCATGTCTCCGTTTTCATACATATATTGAATACGAAGTTTCATGTCCGCATACTGCTGCTCTTCCTTTTTCTGAGCCTTACTCAGTTTTCTTTTATTCTTCTTGATTGCTTTCTTTTTCTCTCTTAACTTTTCTGTAGTCTCAATGAGTTTCTCTCCCATCTTGTCCAACTTTTTGTTAAGCTGTTCCAATTCCTTTTCTGCAGAATCAGTTTTTTCCTGCAAGTCATTATTCTGTCTTTGAATATCTATAATCTTTTGACGCTTGTTTGCCGCTTCGTCACCATAAATGAAATGATTCGTGGTAAAGAAAATGGCAAAGCATAACAAAACACTAATTATTATTTTCGTGGTTTTCTTTCTTTTCATTTTTATCAATCCTCTTTGATTATTCACGTTTCATTTTAGCAGACTTGCTTGTATTTGTCATTAACCCCCTTCGATTTTATCAAAGAATGGAGAGTTCTTTACGAACTCTCCATCTTAATGTTTTTATTTCTTTTTTGGTGTTTTTACAGTTTTGATTTTTTTGCACTTACCGAAAATCTGATAACCGAACTGATAACGATAAGCTCTGACACGAATGTAATATTTTGTACCCGGTTTCAACTTTGTAATAGTGTAGGAAGTCTTTCCTGAAATCTTGCTTGTAGTCTTTGACTTCTTAAAATTCTTATCCGTTGAATACTGAATCTGATATTTGTAAACCGGTGTTACTTTACTGAATTTAATTGTCACCTGATATTTTGGCTTCTTCTTGGAAGATTTTTTCATCTTCTTTGCTTTGCTGACTTTTTTAATCTTTGTCATTCCCGTAGTGATTGCCTTTTCCGGTGTACTTGTCTTTCCGTCCGGATCCAGATAACATGCGGAAGCCATATATTTTCCGGTTACAAAATCTGTAGAATAATATACAGTGCTCTTTGCATATCTTGTTGCAATCGTACCTTCTGATTTCACACCGTTGTTTTCATAACGATACTTTCCGGAGTTGTAAAGGTCTTCATCCAAGACAGCTGTTCTTGGCTGGCTGACACTGGCCAGATGCATCAGTGTAGCTCCACTGTTATTAGAAGAAATATTTCCAATATTCAAATATGGATTATAAATCTGTTCTTCATAAGCCCAATGAGAATGTCCGGAGAAGAATGTTACATTGGCATATTTTTTCAAAAGGCTTCTTAATCTCTGTTCATCACTGTTTCCATAAGTATAAGTCAAATCATATGTATATCCCAGTGGAGTCTTAAGGTTTCCGACTGCTTTTGTAACATCTCCACCCTCAGCTGCCAAATAGGTATGGAAGTATACATAAACCTTTTTATCAGCATACTTATTTAATGTTTTGTGGAACCAGTTCAGCTGCTCTTTCGCCAACAACTCTTTGTTCTTCCCATATTTTGCCTTTGTCTGGCTCAAGAAGATATGATAGTCATTACCACTCTTGTAAACAAAATCTACACCGTTGGAGCAAACCTCAACAATATTTTTATCTGTTGTTCTTTTCTTGTTTACATTGGCTGCAAAAAGTTTTACTTCATCTTCTGCTTTTTTTGTCCAGGAAACATCATGATTTCCCATACAAGTATAAACAGTCATGTTTGGATATTTTCCAATTGCCTTATTAAATTTGTTGTAGGAATCAATTTCACCCTGATTGCTCAAATCCCCTGTCAGGAATAATTTGTCAATTCCCTGCTTGTTCACAAACGCTAAAGCGTCATCAAAGGATTTCACAGCATCATCTTTGCTAAAATCTCCATAACGGTTGAAATGCACATCACTCATTAAAGCAAACCGGTACAGCTTTTCACCTTCTGCCAACCACTTGTTTTCAGGAATATCGTAGGTGCTTACAATGTGGTCTTCACTGTCTTCCACCAGAACCTGCTTTGCTCCTTCCGGAATAACAGTATATGGTGAAATAAAACGATATTCTGCCGTCAAGTCAGCTTCTGTCGTGGTTACGGTTCCCAACTCTGTGAATTCTACATCGCCGCTTTTTAACTTTTCTCCTTCACCGTTTCCCCAATACAATTCATAGGTTCCTGCTTTTTCTGTTGCAACAGTAATTGTTCCTGCTGCCGAGCCTGCTTTGGTATTGGCAAAGTTGTATACAACATCCTCTCCGCCTCTTGCCAGTACTTCGCTGTCATGTGTTGTATAAGCTGTCAATGCAGTCGTTGCTGACAATGTCGCTGCAATTAACAATGATACTACTTTCTTGTTTCTCATTTTCTTCAACCTTCTTTCTTTTATGAGCAAAGCTTTGCTACCAACTGGTTAATGACCTTTCCGTCTGCTCTGCCTTTAAATGCAGGCATCACGGTTTTCATAATCTGTCCTTTATTTCCTGTTGCAAGAACATCTGCATATTTTTCTTTCAATTCAGCTTCCACTTCTTCTTCACTCATAAGCTTTGGTGCATATTCATTGAAGACATCATATCTTGCCTGATATTCAGCCTTTAAATCTTCACGGGAATCCGGACATCCGTCAATCTGTTCCTTTACAGACTTTAATTCCTTTAAGATTACTTTGTTGACCATTTCTTCCGGAATGTCATCACGACATCCGGCATCGATTCCGGCTTTTTTTACTGCCTGCACCAATGCTGAGATTGATTCTTTTCTAGGCTTGTCCTTTGCCTTCATTGCTGCAACCATGTCTTTCTGTAATGTTTTCAAATCCATTTTTGTAATCCTCCTGCTTTCAAGTTATATTTTTGAGGTTCCCCTCATGATGTTCCTTCTATAAAGTCACGATTTCACTCCATCCGAAATCAATCTTTCCGTATGACGGATCTACAACAGTCAAAATATTGTTATACAGATAATCGTGCTCTTCTTCCGTTTTCATACGCTGCTTCTGGTAAAGATAACTTGCAACCTTGAAAATGGAATATGAATAAATAGAACCGTATACATAAGTTCCGTCAGATAACTTTGCATACGCACGCACTTTATAATTTGCTTCATAAGCTACTTTGGAAAATTTTCCAAAAGTCATAGACATCTGGAAATATGTTGCAGTTGCGGATTTTCCGAATTGATATGTCAAAACTCCGGTTCCCTCTGTACTCTGCATATAAACATAACGATTTTCTGAGCCTGCCACCATATCTTCTTCTTTCCAGGATGTGGTAAATTTATTAAATGACTCCAACCCGTAAATCAATCCGTAATCAACTACTGATTTTCCGTTAATGACCGGTTCCACGGATGCAATAATTCGTTGGGTCCCAATCTTTGTATTAATCTGATATCCTTCCAGATCAACCGATTTCGTAGTCGTATCTTCTGCTGCACAATTTTCTTTCGGTGTCTGAACTGCAATTCCACTGACAACCATACACAGGGACAATGCTCCTGCAATAATCATATTCTTTATTCTCATCTTTTTCCCTTTCCTCTCGCTGATTTTTTCCCGGAACGATTTCTTCCTTTATTTCTGTCATTTCCTGCTTTTGTATTTCTTCCTGATTGTGTCTTTTTCTTCTTATCAAAGTTCTTTCCCTGATAATTTCCTTTTTCCTTCTTGAACTGTCGGGGTTTAATCAGACACTTCTTGTCAAATCCAATCAAATCCTCTCTGCCGGCGATATGCAGTGCTTCCTTTACCAGTTCGTAATTTGCCGGATTTCTGTACTGCATCAATGCTCGCTGCATTGCCTTCTCGTGAGGATTTTTCGGCGTGTAAACCTCTTTCATTGTTCGCGGATCCACACCGGTATAGTACATAACCGTGGACATCGTAGACGGCGTCGGATAGAAATCCTGCACCTGCTGCGGATTGTATCCAATATCTCTTAAGTACTCTGCCAGTTTCACCGCTTCCTTCATAGTGGAACCCGGATGGGAACTCATAAGGTACGGAACAACAAACTGTTTCTTTCCCGCTTTTTCGTTCAGCTTATAGTACTTTTCGATAAACTTTTCGTAAACACAGTTCTGCGGTTTCCCCATATAGGACAACACCACGTCGGAAATGTGTTCCGGTGCAACCTTCAACTGACCACTGATATGATAGTCTACCAATTCTTTGAAGAAGGTACTGTTCTTGTCTTTATCCGCCATAATGTAATCAAATCGAATTCCGGAACGGACGAATACCTTTTTCACTTTTGGCAGTTCTCTCAGTTTTCTTAACAGTTTCAAATATTCGCTGTGATCTGTATCCAAGTTTTCACATGGTTTTGGCCACAGGCATTGTTTATGTTTGCAAACACCATACTTTAACTGCTTCTTGCATGCAGGATGGTAAAAGTTCGCTGTCGGACCTCCCACATCATGAATATAGCCCTTAAAGTTTGGCATTTCGATAATTTTCTTTGCTTCCTCAATAATGGATTGATGACTTCTTGTCTGAATAATTCTTCCCTGATGAAACGTCAACGCACAAAAACTGCAGGCTCCAAAACACCCTCGGCAACTAATCAGCGAAAACTGGATTTCCTGAATTGCCGGAATTCCGCCTTTGCTTTCATAACTTGGATGATAAGTTCTTTCGTACGGAAGATCATAAACGTCATCCATTTCCTGTTGGGTCATTGGTTCCTGAGGTGGATTTTGCACTACGTAAACACCGTTCGGGTACGGCTCAACTAAGGTCTTTCCATTGAAAGGATCCGTATTCTCTGACTGTACCCGGAAGCTGTCTGCATAACGCAGTTTATTTTCTTTCATTTCATCATAACTTGGAAGTACAATCGGATCGTAAGCTAAATCCAGATTTTTTGTTTTAAAAACAGTCCCCGGAATGTAGGTAATATCACTGATATCCATTCCGCTTGCCAAAGCATCTGCCACCTGAACAATGGATTTCTCACCCATTCCGTAGGTAATCATATTTGCCTGACTGTCCAACAAAATGGAGCGTTTAAAACTGTTGCTCCAATAATCATAATGAGCCATTCTTCGAAGACTGGCTTCAATTCCACCGATTAAAATCGGCTTTGTCTTATATGTACGACGGATTAAATTACAATAAACCACCGTCGCGTGATCCGGACGTTTTCCAATTTCGCCGCCCGGGGTATAGGCATCTGTATCTCGATGTTTTTTTGAAACATAATAGTGATTCACCATGGAATCCATATTTCCGCCCATTACAAGAAAAGCCAACCGCGGCTCTCCTAATATATTAATGCTCTCCTCATCTTTCCAATCAGGCTGAGCAATGATTCCAACAGTATATCCATGCGCCTGCAACACTCTGGAAATAATTGCATGTCCAAAAGATGGATGGTCAACATAAGCATCTCCAATAACATACACGAAATCCAACTGTTCAATTCCCTGCGCTTCCATATCCTGTTTTGATATCGGTAAAAAAGACATAACGCACTCCTTCTGAATACATTATGTCTTAATAGAATTTGTTTGTCAACGAAATCAACCCGCCAACAATACTTCATTTTTTATTTTTTTGTTACCACCAATCGGTTAATGGTTTCCGCCACGTCTTTGTTGGATTTTTCGTCTGCCTGATGAATACGGTGAAGCACCGTATCCCCTAAAAACATATTGGAAACATTGGACCTCTTATATTCCTCTACCGTTCCAAAAAACGTAGCATCCTGTTTCAGGTGAAGAATATGTGTGGCATAGTCCATGGCATTTTCAATGTCATGGGTAACCATAATGACTGTCACCTGTTCCTTCTCATTCAAGACTTTAATCTGCTCATAAAATTCCATGGATGCTGCCGGATCCAATCCCGTAATCGGTTCATCCAGAATCAGTACTCCATCTGTAGCACACAATGCTCTGGCAAGAAGAACTCTCTGCTGCTGTCCACCGGACAACTCCCGGTAGCACTTTTTCTTTAACGGCATAATATGCATTTTTTCCATGTTCATTTCTGCCAGTTTCTTATCCTTCTTTGTATAGAAAGGAAGCTTTCGATTCCCACTTAATGTTCCTGACAGCACAACTTCCCACACACTTGCCGGAAAGTCTCTTTGTACGACAGTCTGCTGCGGAAGATATCCAATCCCTTTTTTCAAATCTTTATTGATAGTTCCGCGCAGTGGCTTAATCAGTCCCAACAATGTCTTAATCAAGGTACTTTTTCCTGCACCGTTCTCTCCTACGATACAAACATAATCCCCCTGATTGACACAAAAGTTCAACTCTTTTGCCACCACTAAATTGTCATATCCTAAACTTACATCTTTAAAATCAAAAATCATTTCCTGCACCTTACTTGTTACACTTGTCACATCTTCCATATAAAACCGTCTTCTTTGTGTTTACCTTAAAGTGATGATCGCTTTCTACGTGATGATACAGCTCCGCCAAATGATGACATTCCATGGTTGAAACCTCACCGCATTTTTCGCACTGAATATAAATCACATCCTGGTCTTCCTGCTCCGGCATCCACTGATAACATGCTCCGGATTTTCCTTCTACATTGACTTTGGTTACAAAACCTTCGTCAACCAAACGATCCAACTGTCTGTAAATCGTCGTCAATCCAACGGAAATATCTCTGTTTTTCAGGTAGTCCATTACCTGCTGCACTGTAACATATCCATCTTTATTTTCTTCCAGACATTTCTTGATTACTTCATTCTGTCTGGTCTTGTACTTTCCTGCCATTTTTTCCTCCGAAATTCATTCTTCAATGCAATAATAGAATTTGAAAATCTTTTTCATTTTACTACATGCAAATAGGAGTGTCAATCATTATGATTTTCGGTTCTACTTAATGCCCGTCCGGAATTTACCGGCACCATTTCCGGGATTAATTATCCTCTAGTAATTCCCCAATATTAAGTATTCTTTCACTTCCAGCAGATCCTTCAGAATCACTTCAGCCTTTTCTCTCATCTCATCATCCGGTGCAATCATATCCGGCACCATTACGGGAATCATGCCTGCATTAAAGGCTGCGCGAATTCCGTTAAATGAATCTTCGATAACAATCGTCTCTCCCGGTGTTGCGTCCAAGCCTTCCAATGCTTTCAGGAAGATGTCCGGTTCCGGCTTGCTCTTGGTTACCATATCACCACCGATAATCCGGTCAAAATACGGGCGTAATCCCGCATCAATAATCTGCTGTTCTACCAATGCACTACGGGTTGAGGAGGCAATTGCCACAAAGAATCCCTCTTCTTTCAAATATTGCAACAGTTCTTCCACACCTTTTTTCAGCGGAAGCCGCCCACCATCAAAATTTTCATGATACATTTGTGACTGTTCACTGCAATACGCATCATAAGGAAAGTCTTCTCCATAATAATCCAACATAATTTTTCGGCTTGTTGCCGCATTCACGCCAATGCATTGAAAGTAAGGAATTTCAAGATTTTCAAAACCGTACTTTTCCGCCAGTTCTTTCCACTCATCAAAAATCACTCTTTCCGAATCAAAAATTACGCCATCCATATCAAATACTATTGTTTTCATATTCCCTCCTGAATGCAAGTCCTTTTTATAAAACAAGCCGCCACAAATGTGACGGCTTATGGAAACTCTTTTTACTATTTCACCTGACTGTAAATATCGTCAGTTAACTTTTTAATAATTCTTTCAACTTCTTCGATTGTTTCGCCAACCGGTGTTTTCTGTTTATCAATCTGCTTATCACGGGTTGAAATTTCAACAGCATCTTCTGCAAGATTTCTAGGGCTCACAACAACTCTGACAGGGACACCAAGTAAGTCTGCATCTGCAAACATTGCTCCAGGTCTTGCCTTTCTGTCATCGTAGATTACTTCGATGCCCTTCTTCTGCAATGCTTCATAAATTTCATCCGCCTTTGCCTTACATTCAGCATCATCAGAACGTAAGCAGCAAAGGTGTACCTGCCAAGGTGCGATGGTAATTGGCCAGATTGGTCCGAAATCATCATGACGCACTTCACAGATAGATGCAGCCATACGGCCAACACCGATACCATAACATCCCATAATAGGATTCTGTTCTTTTCCGTTTTCATCTAAGTAAGTCAGCCCCATAGTCTTGGAATACTTTGTTCCAAGCTGGAAGATGTTACCTACTTCAATACCTCTTGAAATTGTGATTGCAGGCTTACCACAGCAAGGACAAATTCCGCCTTCTGTAATCTTTGCCAAATCAAGATATTCCACACCCGGACAATCTCTTTCCACATTGAAGCCTGTATAATGGGTATCCACCTTGTTTGCACCTGTTACAAGGAAATCAATTCCCTTCAGGGATGTATCAAATAATACAGTTACTTTTTCATTGATTCCAACAGGCCCGATAAATCCGGCTGTCAAAACGCTGTCATCTTCAATAACGCCCGGATGGATATCACATCCTACCGCATTGGTAAGTTTTGTTTCGTTAATATCCAAATCTCCACGGATAAATGCAACTACATAACTGTCATCTTCGTTTCTCTGATATACAACAGCCTTTGCAGTGTTCTTTGGATCAACCTTTAAGAATTCACACAAATCTTCAATGGTAGAAACATTTGGAGTATCTACTTCTGTTAATTCTTCTACGCCGCGAGTATTTTCATTTTCAATAATATTTGGAGCAGCTTCCACGTTTGCGCTGTATCCACATTCCGGACAGATTGCAATGGAGTCTTCTCCTGCTGCTGTTAACAACATATATTCATGAGATACGCTACCACCCATCATTCCGGAGTCAGAAGCTACTACAACAACTTCCGGAATACCGCAACGGGCAAAGATACGGTTGTACGCATCATAACACTTCTGATAATACTGTTCCAAATCTTCCTGTGATGTATGGAAAGAATAAGCATCCTTCATCGTAAATTCACGAACACGAATGAGACCTGCACGAGGTCTTGCTTCGTCACGGAACTTTGTCTGAATCTGGTAAATCATAAACGGATACTTTGCATAGCTGTTGGCATATTCACGAATCAACTGAACAGATGCTTCTTCGTGAGTCATTCCAAGTACCATCTTAGAACCGGTTCTGTCACTGAATCTTAAAAGTTCAGAACCAACGCTTTCATAACGACCGGATTCATCCCAAAGGCTAGCCGGTAACGCTACAGGGAACAATACTTCCTGTCCATCCAGCTTGTCCATTTCATCACGGATGATTGCTTCTATTTTCTGAGAAATTCTTTTCATCGGCGGGAACTGAGAGTAAATACCATTTGCTACGTTTTTGATATATCCTCCTCGAACCATTAATGCATGACTGTCAATCAAACAATTGGCAGGTCTTTCTTTAAATCTGTCTCCCACTAATTTTGATAATTTCATTTCTCTTTCTCCTTGCATAAAAAATTACTGTCCTGAAAATTTCAGAACAGTAATAGTGTAGTACAATTTCCTTTAAAAATCAATTATTCCTTTTCCTAGCATCTCCTAAACAGTCGTCAATATCAGAAAACTGTTATACACATCCAGCTTTCCATATCCCCACTGGGTGCTGGGATACACAATATCCCGGTCTCTTCGTGCTCCCCGAATGAGGTAATTCTTGATGACATTGGTTTTCATGTACGGTTCATTATCGTTCACAATCCCCCACTCTAACATTTGTGCACAGCACCCTGCAGTCAATGCTGCTGCCACGGAAGTCCCGGTCCTTCGGACATATCCGTCTGCACCAATATCTGCACCAAAGACATTCACTGCCGGAGCCACCAAATCGGGCTTCACCTCCTCGTCCGCAGAAAACCCTCGACCGGTTGCCGGGTAAATGGAATTATTCAGATGATTGTATCCTCCCACCGTAATCACATCCTCTGTGGCCGAGGGTTCTGTCAAAGTCATTTCCGGTGTTGGCTTTAGAAAATAGACCCCCTCATTGGTAAACTCCCGCAGATTTCCCCAAATGTTATATTGACCGGAAAGGATATTGTTTCCGTAAACACGAATGGTCCAGATTCCCGGCGACGGATTGATGAACCGCATCAGGATCAGTTCTGCACCGGTTCCGGATTCCACCAGAGCATAATCCACCCGGATTACCGTTTCTTCTATTAAAAAGCGCAATGTCTCACTAGCACCTTTCTTCGCCGGAATCCGTGCAGTGCTCTCCCCTAGTGGCGATACAAAAGCTACCGAATAGATGTCCGGAACATTGCCCCACAATTCCAGGACAAACCCCTTCTCATTCTCCCCTACACGCAGTTCCACATCTTCCATATCATCATTCCTAAGCAAACCGGAGTAATGAAGCCGCACATTGCCTTCATTGCCAATGCATGCCACAGCGCAGTTCCCCACATAGCTTCCAAAATTGGTAAGTACCTGATCCAACGGGGTTCCGCCACGCCGGGATCCACTACCGGTTCCAAGCCCCAGCAAATATACAATGGGTCTGTTATATTTTAACTGCAGGCTCCGAAGATACGCCAACGCCAGCATAATGTCATTTTCCTGATACACCGGTTCTTCTCCGGAAATCAGGTAATAGTCCTTCAGATATTGTTTTGCCTCCTTGAGTTTTACCATGGCAATTAAGCTTCCCGGTGCCGCTCCTTCGAAATCCTGCTGTTCCACCGCCGTGCCACAGGCAATACTTGCCATAAACGTGCCATGTCCGTTTTCATCACGGCTTGGCACGATATCGTAAGGGTTTTCACTCTCCAATGCCCGATTGATGTCTTCTCTGGTATACTCACTGCCAAAGTCAAAACCGCCCGGCAAGTTTCCGGAATCATCCGTCTGATCCCAAATGCCTAGAATCCTTGTCTGCCCGGTTGTCGTCCGGAACTCCCGTCTTTGATAATCGATGCCTGTATCAATAATTCCCAGGATAACATCCCGTCCTGTCAGATTCAGATTGGATTGATTCTGCAACCGCAGTGCTCCCGTATCTGCCACTGCAGTGGTATCCATCAATCCGTACAGTTTCGGTATATTGGCATAGGTGTAATTTTTGAAATTCATGGATTCCGGATTGGACTCCACATACAAAATCACATACTTATCATTCACAATCTGCGGGCAGTAGCCCTCGTATGTATTTTGTACCTCCACGTTACTGACACTATGGCGCACAATCAAATCCATAACATCTTCCGACGTAATATATTCTCTGCAATCAGGCATAAAAAAACTCCTGAACATACTCTGTAAAGTATATTCAGAAGTTTTCAATAAAAGTCTAATTTGTGATTTCCTGACCCCGCATTCCAATCAACGGTGCCCCTTTTCCTTCCAGATAATCCGCTGTGATTTTTACCGTTCCGATTAATTCATCTTTCGGAATTTCATACATAATATCCAGCATATGTTTTTCCAAAATGGCACGAAGGGCTCTGGCTCCCGTCTTTCGCTCCAACGCTTTCTTGGCAATGAGACGAAGGGCATCTTCCGTAAATTCCAGCTTCACTTCGTCCAACTCCAGCAATTTCTGGTACTGTTTCAAAATAGCATTCTTCGGATCTGTCAAAATACGAACCAACATATCTTCTGTCAGTCCTTCCAAAGTAAATACCATTGGAAGTCTTCCCAGAAATTCCGGAATCATTCCGAATTTACGCAAATCATCCTGAGTCACGTTTTCCAGAATATTCGGATCGTTGTCATACTTATCGGACAAATCTCCCAAGAAACCGATTGCTGCCTGTTTATTCATACGCTCTTTAATAATGTCTTCCAAATCCGGGAAGGCACCACCGCAGATGAAGAGAATATTTCTTGTATTCACTGTAGCCAATGGCACCATAGCATTCTTGCTGGTTGCTCCCACCGGTACTTCCACGTCACTACCTTCCAGCATTTTCAAAAGTCCCTGCTGTACGGATTCTCCACTGACATCACGACGTCTCTCGCTATCCTTCTTTGCAATCTTATCGATTTCGTCGATAAAAATAATACCGGTTTCTGCACGTTCCACATCATTGTCTGCTGCTGCCAACAACTTGGAAACAACACTTTCAATATCGTCACCGATATAACCTGCTTCTGTCAGGGATGTGGCATCTGTAATTGCCAAAGGCACATCCAACAGTTTCGCTAATGTCTTTACAAGATATGTCTTTCCACAACCGGTTGGTCCGATCATCAGCATATTGGATTTCTCGATTTCGATTTCATCCATGGTGTTGGTTGCCACACGCTTATAGTGATTGTAAACTGCCACGGACATAACTTTCTTTGCATATTCCTGTCCGATTACATACTCATCCAGTTTTCCCTTAATAATATGCGGAGCCGGAATTTTATTAATATCCAGCATTGGTTCTGATTTTTCTTTTTTGCTCTTTTTCTTAATTTTCTGATTTTGCGGAATCTGATTCCGAAATTCTTCCGGAGTCATCATATGAACGCCCGGGGTGTTCAGCAATTCTTCCAATTCTTCTTTGCTGATATTCACACTGGTTCCCATGCCCATATTTCCAAAGCTGTTAAAGCTTCGTTCCAGACAATCGGTACAAACACTCATACCACCCGGCATATCTACCATCTTTCCGGTTTTACTTTCCGGTCGACGACAAACAAAACAGATTTTTTCATATTCATCATCGTGATTGGATTCAGAGTGGTTTTCATGGTTGTCCTCAAGCTCTCCGTCTTTTACCTCTCTTAAATCTTCTATATCCTTTTCGTTTGTATCATTACTCATTCTATATCTCCTTTAGTGGTTCTCTAACTAAAACTTTTATGATTCTATCACAAAACAATCAAAAGAAAAAGAGCCCGCCTCGAGATTTGTCATCGACAGCAAGCTCTTTTCCTTTATGATTTTATCGTCCTAAAACGCTCTTATCACCTAATTTTACGGTAACAACCTTGTCTTCATATCCGTTTCCGGTGCTCTTCTTAATTGCAACCTTTACTTCTTCTCCTGCTTTGTAATATTCCAAAGTTTTCTGAAGTTCGCTCATGGATTTAATTTCTTTTCCATCCAGTTCCGTGATAATATCTCTTACGGCAATTCCTGCTTTTCCTGCCGGAGATTCATCAGTTACACCGGTTACAATTACACCAATTGGAATATTGTAGAATTCAGCGTCCTGTTCACTAACGTCACTTCCGTTAATTCCCAAATAGCCTCTTTCTTCTTCAGCCACCTTCTGACGGGTTTCCATAGTTTCCAAGTCACCGATAATATCCTTTACGGAAGAAATCGGAATTGCGAATCCCATTCCTTCAATGCTGGCTGCTGTTGAACCATTGGAAGAATATTTTGCTACGTTAATTCCAATGACTTCTCCTCTGGAGTTCAATAAAGCCCCACCACTGTTACCACCGTTAATTGCTGCATCTGTCTGTAACAATGTCATTGTTCCATTGTCTAATTCCACTTTTCTGTCTTTGGCACTGATGATACCGGTTGTAACGGACTGACCATAACCTAATGCGTTACCGATTGCTACAACACCATCACCAACTTCAAGAGAATCGGAATCACCGATAGTAGCTACTTTGATTTCTGCATTCTTAGGAATATCTTCCTTCTTTACTGCAACGACAGCCACGTCAGATGTAGAATTTGTTCCTTTCACATAACCATCTACTCCTTCGTCTTCGTCGCTCATACCGTTGAACTGAATTTTCAACTTATCTGCATCTTCTACAACGTGATTATTTGTTACAATTAAAAGTTCTTTATCTGTCTGCTTAATAATAATACCGGATCCTGCCGCCTGCTGTTCCTGCTTTCCGCCGTCATTTCCGTTTCCACCAAAATAGAAATCGTAAATGTCATAGTAATCACCGGATTCAACAATAGTTGTACTTGTGATTGCTACAACAGAGGACATATTCTGATTTACTACATCAGAAACGTCTGTCACATATAAGCCTTTGGAAGCTTCATAAACTTTTGTACTGTCATATGTTTCTGTGTTTTTAGATTCTTCCCCTGCTTCTTCGTCGTTACTCTGTTCCATTTTCTCTAAAAAGTTTCCGGTTTTTTCATTTCTGTTCATAACAATGTAAGCTGCTGCTCCTAACAAACATACAAATGCTCCCACAAGAACAATAATCAGCATGATTACAATTGGTCCGGATCCGTTTTTCTTCGGTGCCTGACTATTCTGTGCCTCGGCAGCTACATGAGGCCGGCTCATGGTCTGCTGTGGTTCCTGAACCGGTTCCGGTTCCTGAGCTGCTTCCGGTTCCTGAACTGTTTCCGGTTCTACGGTTTCTTCCGGTTCCGGCTGATTGATTTCTTCTGTTACGTTATTCACATTTTGAGAAAGTTCTTCGTTCTCATATTTGTTTTCTTCATTATCGTACATAACTCATTCTCCTCTCACTGATTTTTGTCATCTGCTAACTAGTTTAGACAGAAGTTGTGTTCATTTTGTGTTTTCTTTGTCAAAAAAAAGAAAACTGCAAAATGCAGTTTCCTTTTCCTAGTAGAATTCGCTTTCTCCACCGTCATCATAGTCGGTGTCTTCTTTATATTCCTGAACGGTGGTTTCTTCTTCCTCACCGTTATCTGTATTTCCTTTATAATTCAGTCCGGAGCTGTATTCTCCGTATCCGGTAAATCCTTCAACATAATTACTAATGGAATTTACCGCCTCTGTCGGTTCATAGTTTTCTTCTCCAAAGAGGAACTTATGAAGTTCTTTAACATTGGCACTGACGCCTAACGGAATAACATAGCTTGCTCCGCTAATAGTTCCTGTGGTTAAGCTGGATGGGAATCCCTGACTTCCCGTTAATTCGAAATCGATTACGATTGGAAGCATATTGACGATTTCATCCAGAGAAAAGCTGGTGGAAATAATCTTATTTCCTTTTTTCTTTCCCTTTAATACTTCCTGAACCATATCCTGAAGTTCGCCTACGCCGGCTTTCTTTGCCTTGGCAATTAACTGTGTCATTACATAACGCTGTCTTGCCGCACGACCAAAGTCATTGCTGATGGCTTCTCCTGTATCCGGATCATAGAATGTTGCCTTACGGATACGACAATAGGTTGTTGCCTGCAATCCGTTTAAGGAAATATTCTTTCCGCTATGCTTAATTCCCGGAGAGTATTCTCCGGTGGAACTGATGGTACTTCTTAAATGCTGATTCAGCTGTGCCACTTCATCATCTGTAAGATTTACCTTGATTCCGCCTAAGGAATCAATAATCTTTGCAACACCGGCAAAGTTTACCGTTACATAATCCTTAATGTCCAAATCCAGGTTCATGTTCATGGTATTGATTGCGGCTTCCGGACCGCCACCTGCATAAGCAGAGTTTACTTTAAAGTAATTGTACAGGTTTCCTTCTTTATCATAAATTCCCAACAGTGAATCTCTGTATACGGAAACCATCTTCACTTCTCCGGTAGTATTGTGAACACTGACAATCAGCATTGAATCACTGTTGGAAGCATTCACTTCTCCATGTCTGGAATCCACACCAAACAAAATGAAGTTTGTATATTCTTCAGAGTAATTATATTTCAAGTCATTTGTTTTAATATTTTCTTTTTTAAAGTTCTTATCAAAAATAACATCGTTAAAAGAATCACTTGCCATCAAGGAGATGATTTTCTGTCCGATTGCAGTGGATGCTGCCGCTTTCACTACGGCAGAACGCAATCCCGGAATAAACATTATTGCAAGATATAACACAATAACAACGCCTACCAGGCTTTCCAGGACAACCATAAATTTCTTGACGCGTTTTATCCTTTTTAACTTTTTCTCTATAACACTCTTCGCACTCATTGTTTTCTCCATCATCGTATTTTGGTATTTTTATCGATAACCATTCGGGTTATTCTTCTGCCAATTCCATGAATCAGCACACATTTCACGAATACCATACTGTGCTTCCCATCCAAGTTCCTCTTTTGCAAGGCTTGGGTCGGCATAGCATTCAGCAATATCCCCCGCTCTTCTTTCTGCAATCACATATGGAATATCAACGCCACTGGCTTCCTTAAAGTTTTCAACAACTTCCAGAACGCTGTATCCTTTTCCGGTACCTAAGTTGTATACTTTCACACCCGGATTGTCTTTGATTTTTTCCAATGCTTTAACATGGCCGATTGCCAAATCCACAACATGAATGTAATCTCTGACGCCTGTTCCATCCGGTGTCGGATAGTCATTTCCAAAGACATTTAACTGTGGAAGCTTTCCTGTAGCAACCTTAGTAATATAAGGCATCAGGTTGTTTGGAATTCCGTTTGGATCTTCTCCGATAATTCCGCTCTTATGTGCCCCGATTGGGTTAAAGTAACGTAATAAAATGACATTCCATTCAGGATCGGAATACTGAAGGTCTGTTAAAATCTGTTCCAACATAGACTTAGTCCAACCGTATGGATTTGTACACTGTCCCTTTGGACATTTCTCTGTAATTGGAATAAATTCCGGATCTCCGTAAACCGTTGCAGAAGAACTGAAAATAATATTCTTTACATTGTTCTCCTTCATAACCTGACACATAGATAATGTTCCGGCAATGTTATTTGTATAATACTCCAGGGGTTTCTGAACAGATTCCCCAACTGCTTTTAATCCTGCAAAATGAATCACTCCAAAGATATCATTTTCCTGAAAGATTTTATTCATTGCATCTTTGTCTGCAATATCATTGTTATAAAACTTCACAGTCTTTCCTGTGATTTTTTCTACTCGTTTTAAAGATTCTTCACATGAATTGCTAAGATTATCCACAACAACGACATCATACCCACTTTCTAACAATTCAACACAGGTATGGCTTCCGATAAATCCGGCTCCACCTGTAACTAAAATACTACTCATACTTCCTCCATTATTTCTTTTCTATTTTTATTTTGATGGATACATCATTCACTGTAGAGATGGAATCCGGACACTGCACGGTGGCTTTCATATCCTGAGTTCCTTCCGCTACAACCCCATTTAAGTCAATGCTGACCGATATATCCTCAGACTTCACATCATTTAAGTCTTTTTCTTTTCCGTAAAATTCAATACTAATATTTTTTGAAAGCACCTTGGCTTTAATTGCATCACTGACATTTAAAAGTGCTACATCAGTAGGATCAATGGTGATGCTCTTGTTGATGTATTTATCAATCTTGACTTCAACGGAAACGATGCTTCCACTGGTAATGGTAACTTCCTGTGGTAACAGCTTGGAAACGTCTACTGTTTTTGTAACGTCACTTTCATCCTTGGAAATGTCAATCTCTCCACTGATATCCAGGTCTGTTAATGTTTCCAGAATGTCTGCCGCCCCGATGACTGTGATTGTATTCTGCTGCATCTTTACTTCCGTAATCTCGCAGTTTTCTGCCGGTGTTCCAATATTATCAACGGTTACCGGCTTGATTTTTAACACAACCTCTTTCAGAATGCTTACATTAATCTTCACTTTTGAAATAGATAATGTAATGTTATTCTTCTTCAGACTAATGCGTTCTCCGTCTTTATCGTATAACACGATACGGCATTTTCTACCTGATACATCCTGACTTAAGTCCTCAATATCACAAATTGCCGCAACTTTATCGATACGGTCCAGTACCGAAGTCGGTGCATCAATTGTAACAGTATTTGTATATAACGAATATTCTCCTAAAACATAACCATCTGCCAGGCTTCCGTGGAATTCCGGTTCGATTTCAAAATCATTCTCCGTAATCTGTTCCACATCGACAGCAATCGTCTGAACGGACTGCTTCATAATAGTAATATTTCTGGCAATTGTCATATTCTTCGCTTCCACGCTGACCGGGATGGAGTTTACCTTGGATAAATCCTTAAGCGAAGCGGTTGCCTTAAAATCATCTGCAGTAAGATTTGTTACGATGGAACGTTTACCGGAAACCGTAATGTTCACACGGTAATTTCCTTTGGAACTGTAAACCATGTTCTGTTCCTTCAAAACATCATTATCGGTCACTTCAATCGGAATGCTATAAACCGTAACGATCTTTTCGGGATCATTAATATTTACAACCGCTAACCAGACAATAAACGCAAAAATCACTGCTGCTATTTTAATTCCAACATTATTCGTTAGCATTTTTTTCAGATTTGCGATAATCTTCTTCAATCCGATCCCTTCCTTTCCAGAATCTTCTTGTTTTCTTTTCTTCTTCCTCTACCTGAGCCTTACGCAATTCGCTCTTAATAATTGCCGCATCTGCGTAACGAATCAGTTTTCCTTCTCTTGCAATGGAAATGCTTCCTGTTTCTTCTGAAACAATAATAACAATTCCGTCTGTCACCTCGCTGATCCCCAATCCGGCACGATGACGTGTTCCCAAATCTTTGCTTAAGGAAACGCTGTCGGACAGCGGAAGGTAACAGGTTGCCGCTTTAATTTTGTTTGATTCTATAATCACAGCACCATCATGTAACGGTGTGTTCTTTTCAAAAATATTAATCAATAACTGACTGGAAATCTTCGCATCAATACGAATTCCTGTTTCAATATACTGCTGTAAATCGTGCTCCTGCTGGATTACAATCAACGCGCCTGTTTTTGCTTTTCCCATTTCCAGAGTCGCACGGGTAATTTCATCAATGGAATGATCGTCCAACTGTTCTTCGTCAGAGCTTCCTCCAAATTTCAAAACTTTGAAGAATACATTTTTCTTTCCTAATTCTTCCAAAGCTCTTCGCAGTTCCGGTTGGAAAATAATAACCAGCGCAATGATACCGGCACTTAAGGTCTTATTAATCAGCCATACAATCGTTGACAGGTTTAATAAGCCTGCCACCACCATAATAATCAAAAGAAAAGAGATTCCCTTTAATAAAGACCATGCCCTGCTTTTTCTGAACCACAAAAAGATATAGTAAAACAGAATGGCAATCAAAATAATTTCAATGACATCGCCAAAATCTAACGTTGGCACAGAAAAATATTTATTGAAAACATTTTCCAGATAGCTTCTAATTGCATTCACCGGCATCTCTCCTTTCTTTTTATAACGTAACGGGACTACATATTATTTCCCTTTTGATGCATTTTTCTTTCTTCTCTGAGCGTTAATTCTCTTAACGTTCATTTCCGGTGCGATTACATTAATCTTTGGCACCGCCTTAACGTAGTAATAATATTCATCATCCTCAAACTGTGTATGCTCTGTTCTGGAATAGTCTACAGAGAACACAAAGAAATGAAGAATGTACATTAATACTAAAGAAATGACTGTTCCCAAAATCAACCAGAAATTGGAATAATCAACCTTTAATACAATACTTCCCACAAGAATCAGAACAAAATCCAAAATTCCACCGGATACAATAGCAAGCATCCAGGAATTGTTGATGGATAATCTTCTTGTGAAATAAACAACCAAAATTGTTACGGCAAAGGATACCATAACCAGATACATTTCCACATCATGAGCCAGTAAATTCACTACTGCAAAACTTCCGGTGGATGTACTTTCTCCCAAGGAGATATTTGACAATGCCTCACGGTTGGCACTAATAATCGTAATAATATAATAAATCAATGTTCCAAAAGAAACAGAAACGACGGAAGTCGGTGCAAAAAGCAATCCTGCTGCAATCGGAATCATATACGGCACTTTCAGGAAAAATGCCAGCGGTACCAAAATCAGGAACAGTCCCTGTTCCGGTGCAAACCGGAAAAACAGCACCATCATAATTACAATTAACATCAATACAAAAGCTGCCAATTCCATGGATAACGAAAAGATGTCCATCATAATGACTGCCATAATTCCTGTTACAACCAAAGACCATGGAAGGAATGCAAACACAACAGACATTCCTAAAATAATTACCCATGAGCTTACTGCATTGCTTACATCAAACTTGTACTTAATTGTCGCAAGGGAAATAAACAAAATTATAAACTTTAAGATTGGTCTCATATATACTTCTCGCTCAGCGTAGAAGTTTTTCAGTTTTTCCTTAAATTCCAATATCTTTACCACTGTGTTTCCTCCTGTTCCTGTTCTTCCAGTTCATCAATAATTGCGTCATATTCCAATTCCTGAATTCTATGTAAGGTTTTCAGATCTCCGTTATACTCATTCAGTTTCTTTCGGGTTTGTCTGAATTTATGAGAATAAAACGCATGACAGAACGTCATATACAAAGTAACAACCACTACATAAATCAGAAACAACAGTATTACCAGATTTGTAAAGACACCGGTAGTAGATGTGAATGCAAGTAATTTATCCGCTGCATAAAGAACGGTAATTGCCAGACCCATCAGGTATGCAATCGTAATATAGACAAAGGAACTAATCATCTTTAATGACACGTAATCCCCTTTAAAATACTTACTAGTGCTAATCTGCGATTTTTGATTTTTCTGCTCGTACAATGATAACTTTGTCATTAGTATGATTTTTTCATTATTAAGCATAAAAAAGACTCCTTATCAATTCTGTTTTTTTATCAGGGCACAGATACCCATAATCGATTTATATTTTAGCATACCGCTATCCTTCGTGCAACAAAAAACGGTCGGGATTTTTCTCCCAACCGTTTCTCTGAAATTATTGTTCAATTGTTACTACTTTTCCCATAAACATTACCTGTCCTGACAGGTTGTCCACTATCATATATGCGAACGGTCTGTTCAAATAGACCTGCTTTCTCGGCGGTTTCTCTTTCTCGAGAGCAGAAGTCGCTTTCGCGATAATCGCTGTAACTGCCGCCGCCTTGGTTCCTTCTTCATCCAGTTCGATTCTTGTTGCCTGGATAACATCATCTGCATAAATGCTTTCCATCGTTTCAAGGATGTTTCCCAAAGGATTTTTTTTGTCGTCAAACATCGTGGAAACGCCATTCGCTTTCAGGAATTTTACCAGTTTCCCTTCCGAATTCCAATCATAAGAAAACTTTGGCAGTTCAATATCCACCGCATATTTTTTTGTCTTTGTTTCCAGGAACGCTTCCAGGTTTAAATCTTTTAGCGCAAAGGTTCCTTTCTTTTTCGGAAGAATCGCAATAAAGGAATAGGCTCCTTCTTCATAAGTTTTTTCAAATCCGGTTGCCTGGTCGTTTTCATAGTAAACGGATTCTTCGTCACACATCATATCGACCTTTTTCTTTGTTCCCGAAAACTGTGTAAAATCCTTTTTCTCAATCATGGACTTCTTAAAAGGCTTGGTCCATTTTGCTTTAAAGTAAAGTGCATTGACCAATACCGCTCTTGAGTATGGGTCCAATTCCTCAACGATTTTTTTAATCATTCCATCGGTCTTTTGATCTGCCCATGCATTAATTTCGTCCACTGTATTCTGATTCAGATCAGCCGCTTTTAATTCCGCCTTGTAACTATCCCCCATTGTTTTTTCAAAGGCAGATTTCAATGAATAACCTTTCTTATACCAGATTCCGTTGGCAAGATTCAGCGATTCAGATAATTCCGATTGCTTCATTAACGCTGCGACATGTTTGTTGTAATCTGTTACAGAGCTTCCCAAATACTGCTCCAATTCTTTTTTTGCATCGTTGGTTGCACCGTTGGTGGCCATTCCCAAAGCAATGTTTAAGGACAACGGGCTAAAAAGAATATTCTTTCCATCCTCTGCGAAGTCCAGCAGCTTTACCCCCTGCTGTAGTGTACTTATCGTTTCCGTTTTCCACGTGTATTTCTGTTTCTTCGTTTTTTTTGCTTTTACTGTAATCCGTACTTTATATTTCTTACCCTGATATGTTGCCGTAATTTTAACTTTTCCTACTCGTTTTGCTTTTACAATCCCCTTTTTCACCGTGGCAATTTTCTTATTGGAGCTTTTCCATTTCACTTTTTTTGCCTTGGCATGTTTTAACTTTAATTTTGTTTTCTTTCCGACGGTTAACGTAACCTTCTTTTTATTCATTACCGGCTTCTTTGCTTTTTTCTTTGTCGCCGCCTGTACTACGGTGCTTTCCCCTAAAGGCACCGGTTGCACTACCGAACAACTTAGAGCAATTGCCAGAACGATTCCCCACACTTTTTTCGTTTTCATACAATACCTCCTGCCATCTTATACATAAATTGTCTTTGATGTTTTCTTATACGTACCGAGCTTCTTTTTCTTTTTGCTGTAATAAATCACTTTTACAACTGCACGGTAATTTCCACTCTTTTTCATTTTAATGATTTCGCTGAGTGTACAGAAAAAGCTGTTTTTCGCTTTTTGGATTTTCTTAACCTTAACCCATTTTCCACCTTTATTTTTTTGTACCGTCACAATAATTTTTGTTTTCTTGGTTTTTGTTTTTCCCTGTGAAAAAACATAAATTTTCGCTCTGCGTTTTTTTTGTTTCGTAAAATTCACAACGTTGTATTTTGCAACCGCTGTGCTCTTGTCTGATACAGAGGTGTTATGATCGGCAGGCTTGTGCGGTTTTGTCACACCTGCCTCTCTGGTAATGTCTTCTCCAGGTTCATTGTTAGTCGGTTCTTGAGGCAACAAAGTGGTATCCTCCGGTTCATTGTTCGAAGTTGTCTCCTGTTCCGTTGTCTCCTCCTGTGTTAAAGTCTCTCCACTGACCATCTCTTCTGCTGAAACAGACTGACTCTTATAACTGCAAAACGCCATAAGAATAAGTATTCCAAATAAAATGTATTTGCTCTTTCTACTTTTCATTTTCATGTACTTCCTCCAACGCACCAATTACTTGATTTACTGTTTCAATTGTTGCATTTTTTCCTTCAATGGTCAACATGTGATAGTATTTGTCATCAATAAAATATGCCACAATACTGTCATCCTGAATTTCATAAGAAACGGATTTGTCTCCAACCATTTGCTGATTCTTTGCTCCGGACTCAATATCCACCAGCAATTCTTCTGTAATCGGTCCTTCCAGATACACAATGCTGTCGCCCTGATCCGATACAAAAATCTGATGAATCCATTCTGAATCCGTACTTTCATCCTCAACCGGCTGGTAATCGTCCGGTATTTCCGTAATCCGATAATTCTTTGCAACAATTGTCTCCTTTGTCGTAGAAGTTTCTTTCTGTTCAAATGATAGTTGCGTGTAGCCGGAATCACTTCCGGTAATCAGATTCCATAAACTGACATCAAAAACTTTTGCCGATACAAAATTCAATGTAAAGAAACACAGAATTACTGCAGCAGCTGTTGAGGAATAACGAAGGGTTCTTTCCATCCAAACTTTTCCACTATATTTTTTTTGCGCCCTGATATAATGTTTCATGCGACGCTCAAAGTGATTGGAAAACCTGTGTGGTTTTTGAACCTCCGGCATCTCATCCAGAAACTTTTGATTATTTAAGGCTAATGCTTCCGCTAATAGTTTTTCATTTAACATGGATTTTTCTCCTCTGAAAACTCATTTCATAAATTTCTTTACTGTGCCAACATCTTCTCTAATAATTTCCGCCCTTGAAACAACTGCTGTCTGACATTACTTTCTGTCATTCCGGCAATTTCCGAGATTTCTTTCCCCGAATATCCCATCACATACTTTAATGTCATTAATGATGAATACTTATAAGGCAATGCTTCCAACGCCTGTGCGACTTCGTTAATCGGAATGTCTTTTTGCCCCCCTGCATAGGTGTCAAAGAAGCGAATTTCCTTTCCGTCCTCTTCCATTGATAAATCCGCCTCCGTAATTTCCGCATACCTTTTTCGCTTATCATATAATTTCATTGCTTCTCTTTTTGTAATAATACCTAGGAAGTTTTTTGTTGCAGTGCTTTCGATCTCACCGATTTTATCCATATTCTTTGCCACTCGAATCAGTGCTTCCTGTACCGCATCTTCACTATCTTTGGAATGATGTAAAACTCCTTCGGCTATGTAATACATAAGATTCCGATATTTGTAGTAAAGTTTTTCAAATTTATTCTTTTGTTCTTCTTCCTCGATGAGGGATAAATATAGCGCTATCATGTTCACCTCTCATAACATATAATCCGTCATTTTCCGGAAATGTTATAAAAAATTTATTTTTTTTTTAATATTATAAAATTTTCTTGCCAAAAGGTACACCTCTTTTCCATTTTGGTCATAAAAAAACCTGCATTGGCAATTACCAACACAGGTCAATTCCTTCTTTTAATTGTTTCATGGCCTGCTCCAAAGTTTTTCTCGGACAGGCAATATTAATTCGCTGATATCCGGTGCCATCCTCACCGAAAATAGCTCCGCTGTCTAACCACAGTTTTGCTTTATTGATGATTAAATCTTCCAGTTCTTCTTTTGACAATTTTAAATTTCTGAAATCCAACCAGAGAAGATAAGTTCCTTCCGGTTCCACCAGTGTCACTTCCGGCAATTCTTTTTTCAGAAAATCTCTTACATAAGCAAGATTTTCCGTTAAATAATTCTTTAATTCATCTAACCATGGTCTGCCTTCTTCGTAGGCCGCCTGACATGCCACCAGCCCCAGGGTGTTCACCTGACTGTATCCTGCAGCATCGACCTCTTTACGGAACTTTCTACGAAGCTCTGCATTGGAAATAAAGATATTTGAAATCTGCAATCCTGCAATATTAAAAGTTTTACTTGGTGCAGTACAGGTCACGGTAATATCTGCCAGTTCTTCCGAAATAGAAGAAAGAACGGTGTGATGGTATCCCGGATAGGTAAAGTCCCCATGAATTTCATCACTGGCAATAATCACCTGATGTTGCAAACAGATTTCCCCCATACGTTTTAATTCTGCAGGGGTCCATACTCTTCCTGCAGGGTTATGTGGATTACAGAGTAGGAATAGTTTTACATGATTTTCCACAATCTTCTTTTCAAAATCTTCAAAGTCAATCTCATAATGTCCCTGAATATTCTTTAAGGAATTGTTTACAAGCTTTCTCCCATTGTCTTCAATGACTTCGCTGAAGGGATAGTACACCGGTTGCTGGATTAATACACTGTCTCCTTCCTTCGTGTACGCCTTGACTGCCATTGCCAAAGCAAATACAATTCCCGGCGTCTTAATCAACCAGTTTCGTTTTACTTCCCAATAATGGTAAGTTTGAAACCAGTTTCTGACTGCTTCAAAATAAGCTTCTTTTCCTTCCGTATATCCGAAAATTCCATGTTCCACAGCCTGATGCAAGCGGTAAATAATTTCCGGTGCTGTCTGAAAATCCATATCTGCCACCCAAAGCGGGAGAGCATCTTCTCTCATGCCCCGCTCTTTTGCAAAATCATATTTCAGAGAGTTTGTATTTCTTCTTTCTATAACCTGATTAAAATCGTATCGCATTTCTTTCCCTCATCATTTACTGATTAAGTGCCTGCTCCAAATCGGCAATTAAGTCTTCTGCACTTTCAATTCCCACAGACATCCGAAGTAATGTATCTGTAATTCCCAGTCTTTCACGAACTTCCACCGGTACGTCTGCATGCGTCTGTGTCATTGGATAAGTCATCAACGACTCCACTCCTCCCAGACTTTCTGCAAAAGCAATCAGCTTTATTCGTTCTAAAATTTGTCTTGCAGTTTCCGCATTGTCCACGCGGAAAGAAATCATACTACCGGCACCTCTTGCCTGCTTCTGATTAATTTCGTATCCCGGATGTTCCGGAAGTCCTACGTAGTATACTTCTTTAATTTTTTCCTGTTGTTTCATCCAGTTTGCAATCTTTAATGCATTGTCAGCCGATTTTTCCATACGAATTCCCAAGGTTTTTATTCCTCGAATCAACAGGAAACTATCAAAAGGCGACAAATTACTTCCTGTGGTTTTGTATAAGAAACGCAGTTTATTCGCTACATATTCGTTGTTGGTAGAGAAAAAACCCGCCAAAGTGTCGTTATGACCTCCCAGATATTTGGTTCCACTGTGAATAACTGCATCCGCTCCCAGTTTCAAAGGATTCTGGAAGTACGGTGTCAGGAATGTATTATCCACTGCCACATAAATATTGTGTTCCTTGGCCAGTTTAATGATGGCCTCCAGGTCCGTCACTTTCATAGTTGGATTGCTTGGTGTTTCAATATAGAAGGCCGCTGTATTCGGTTTGATGGCAGCCTTAACCTGCTCAATGTCGGAAGTATCCACATAAGAAAATTCCAATCCGTGAGTTTTTCCCACAGAATCAAACAAGCGCACGGACCCACCGTACAGGTCGTCTGTACAAATGATGTGGTCACCCAAATCAAACAATTCCATGCAAAGACGAATTGCCGCCATTCCACTGGAACACGCCACCGTATCTATCGCTCCTTCCAGAGAGGAAACAATTCGTTCCAATTCATCTCTGGTAGGATTGCTTTCTCTCGTGTAATTATGTCCTGTTGTTTCCCCGATTCCCGGATGGGAAAAAGTCGCAGTTTGGAAAATCGGAACCGATAATGCTCCATATGGATTTTTCTGTGCATTCTCATCTCCGTGAATACATCGGGTTTCAATATCGTATGACATTCTTTTTTCATACAGCTTCTGTTTTACTGTTTCTTCTTTAACCATCTAAACAACCTCTATAATTCCGCAAAATTTTGGAAAATAAATCGCATATTTTCCTCACTGTCTATATACTCATGCCCATGATTTTCTCCGGTAAAGACCAGCTTTCCGTTCTTATACGCTAACAATCTTGTAAATGGTACATTGTGCCATTTTTCTTTCGTCAATGGTTCTGTGGAAAACAGAACACCACCTTCTTTTTCCAGATAATATAATGAATTTTTATAATTTGTGTGGACATACATATACTCTCCGTCAAAAATCATAAAATTCAGTTTATTTCCTTTTGCCATATTTCCAATTAGGCATTCTATTATTTCAAATCGTTCCCGACCGCTTAATTTTTTTCCTTCGATCTCAGTCCGATTAATTTTATCAATCATATATAAAAGGACTCTTTCACTGTCTGTAGTTCCTTCCTGTGCCTTGATGTATTTGGACAACGGTTCAAAATCGAAAATTGTTCCATTATGAATGACCGTCCAACGGCGTCCGGATTTATCCTTCGCACTCAGGGGATGACAGTTACTGTATTCTTCATGTCCTATAGTTGCAAACCGAATATGTCCAAAAACATTCTTAGAACGAACCGGTTGCTTCAGGCGTTCCTTCAGATAATTGCTTTTTGTAGCCTGGATCGGTTCTTTTTCAATTATTGCCTCATTTCCATCCATACAAGCAAGCCCCCACCCATTGGGATTTTTCGGACTATGCTTAAAGAACGCTTTAAGGTATTCATTGATTTCATATTCATTTTCAGTACTATACCCAAATAATTCACACATTCTTCATTCCTACTTCTTTCATACATTGTCTGTTACGACCTTTTTGGCATATGCCTCGGACTGATGCAATCCGTGTGTTACATATCCTTCTTCAAAGGCATACATAATTTTCTTTACATATCGCTCTTTTGTGTTTTCCACTTTATTCTTTTGATATGCCAGTAACTTTTCGATTTCCTTGCAATTAAATTGACTGAAAAAGATTTCCATCTGTCTGAGAATCTGCAAGGTTAACTCTCGAATATTTTCACTTTGATCCCAACCGGTTTCAATTAGAATTTCTTTGTCATTAAATCGTGCGGCTTCTTTAATATTTTTTATGGCCATCACCTGTTCAAAATCTGCAATGGTTTCAAACTCTAAGGTACTCAAATAAACTAACAGCAAGTGCAAAAAATGAATATCTTCTTTCTGAATTCCGATTTCCGCCAAAGGATTTAAATCAATATTTCTGAGTTCAATATGATTCACTCCTTTGTTCTTCAGGTTTTCCAGCGAATTATCGCCTAACGGTTTCAGCCGCACCGGATAATATAATTCACCTACTGCTTTTAATTGTCCCAAATCCACATACTCCTGAATACTGTCTGTATAAGATGCCAAGTTGGAATAATCCAAAATCGGAACAAAATCATTCCAGTAGCCGATTTCACTGCATCTTCCGGAAGCATAAGGACTTAAAATATCTTTTCCCAAATCGTTATAGTCCAAAAAAGAACCATCCATTAAAGGACTGGCTGCCGTCAGATAAACAATCAACCATCCGAAACGGACAACATTCTGTGCCAGATTCAGATACAAGTGGTCTTTGAAGGCTCGAAAATCCTTTTCCTCACTTTTTTCAAATGCCTGCTCCAAATACTTTTTCGTAAAGGAAAAATTAAAGTGAATCCCGGAATACAACATTTTCTTTTTTCCGTATTTTTTGGAAAGATACTCCCGATACAATTCCTTCCCTTTTAAATGTCCGTGAAATTTTGCAATGGGAATATCGTCATCACTTTTTACATAAGGGGGGTTGGAACAATTCCAGATATATTCTCTTCCCGTTTCCAGGTGATACAGCCTTTCGACAGCAGTGTTATGTAAACTTCTTAATTCCTCATAAACTCCGTCTACACTGTCATTTACGCCGGTAATAATTTCAATCTGGTTTTCACAAAAGTCCCTGTCAATCTGAACAAGATCGTCAAAAGGATGTGGGGTATGAGATAAAAATCCCCCCTCGTCGACACGAAGACTTTCCTTTTCCAGTCCAAACTGTCCTTCTAAAATATGCTGATTAATTAATTGATTTTGAACCGCCATACCAATGCTCCTACTGTGAATTTATACTTAAAGAGAACTTTAAATATTCCCTTTAAAGTTCTCTTTTCTAAAATACTTCTATCAAACGATTACTTAGATATAATACATTTGTTCATTGAATTCGTTATTACTTTTATAGTCATTGACTAAGTCTTCTAATGTAATGTTCAAAAGCAATGCATCCATCGCTTCATTTGCTTTATCAATTATTTTTGTTTGAATAGTGATTGCTATGGCCGGGTTTTCCGAATTGCCGGTGCCATCCTCGTGGTCAATATGATAGGTTCCGTCCAATGCTTCAATAATTTCGGCAACCGTAATTGCCCCGGCCGGTTTATTTAATAAATATCCCCCCTGAGCACCTTTAATGCTCTTAATAATTTCCGCTCTTCTTAAGCTGGCAAAAACCTGTTCTAAGTATTGTAATGAGATTCCGTTACGTTCCGCAATGTGGCTTAACGCAACATGTCCCTCTTTCGAATTTACTGCTAAATCAATCAATGCTGTAATTCCGTATCTGCTTTTCTTTGATATCTTCATAGTCTTCTCCTTTAAAACCTCTTACAATTCCTATATACTTAGTAGGTATTATATTTTATTATTTCCTACTTGTCAACTAGGCTTTTGTTTTTTCTACAACTTTACCACCAATTAAGGTGAAAATTCCTGCTGCAAATAATCCTGCCAAAAGGAGAAGTCCCGGAATCAATCCGCTGTTCTGGCTTGTAAATCCAACCGTTAACGCTCCCAGGAATGTGTCCGCTACTTTTGCCCCTACCTGGATCGTTTTTGTTGCAATCACATTTTCCTGATATACCAGAGCAATTTCGTGAGTTCCCGCCGGAAGATTTTCCGGAATGGAAACTTCTGACTCAAAACTTCCATCTTCTACTGTATTCGCATATCCCAAAAGAATATGATTATCCGAATGAATTTCAATTTCAATTCCATCGACATTGCCTTCAAAATCCGTGCCGGATACAATCAGATTACTGCCGGCATGAATAATGCTTCCGTCTGCTTCATCCACCTTCAACGTTCCAACAGCTAATGCTGTTTCTTCGTCGGATGTTTCTTCGTCATCCGTTGCTTTAACCGCTGCTGATTTTCCTTTAGCGTTCTTCGTTGCCGCTTTCTTATTTTTCTTTTTATGTTTTTTCTTTTTATCCTTTTTAACTTCTGTTGTCTCTTCCGATGATGTGGTTGTTTCTTCTTCGCCGGCTTCCTTTGCTTCTGAAGATTTTCCGTTGGAGTTCTTCTTTGCGGCATTGGATGTTGTAGTACTGCTTTTTCCGGTCTTTACCTGTTCCGTCTTCCCCTTTGCCGTTTTTCCTGAAGACTGATTGGAAGTATTTCCTTTACCGGAACTACTTCCTGTGGAAGAAGAACTTTTGCTTCCGGAAGTTTTTGAGTCCTTACCCGATGAATCAGAAGCTGTGTCCTTTGGTTCTTCTTTTTTGGTGTGTGCATCCTGATAGGCCTTTACACTTTTATAAATTGTGGAATGATCCCAGTCCCCCGGAATTGCTTCTCCCTTAGTGGAGTCAAATCCAATCCATGGCACCGGATTTCCGGTATGATCATCATATCCGTCCAAATCGCAGTCTTCGATTTCAGCTGCATTTACAGTTTTCACATAGATTGGTTCTGTAATTGCAAGGGAAGAAATTAAAGCTGCACTTACTAATATATTTTTAATCCATAATCTTTTTCTCATTTCTCCTCACACTCCTTTCTATGCAGTTGCTGTCTTTTCTGTGGTCTGAATCGTTCCTGCGTTTTCAAAGATTTCATCATCCAGTTTGTTTTCCTGTCGTCCCACAATGGTTGCCGAAACAATAGCACCGGTTATGTTTGTTGCTGTTCGTCCGGTATCCGCCAAAGCTGAGATCGGGATGGTTAACACAATAATTTCAAGTGGTAATCCCAACACTGTCAGCACGCTGGCTGTCGTAATGGTTGCTGTTCCCGGTACACCGGCGGTTCCGAGAGATACAAATAATGCCACAACGATAAGTAATAGGTAATCTCCGATTCCGTACTGAAGTTGTAATCCGTTAATTCCGTATACGGCTAACAATACCGGCCAGATTCCCGCACAACCCGGCATTCCGATGGTTGTTCCAAGCGGAGTGGTCACGTTTGTTACGCTTCCGTCCACACCGATTTTGTCTGTAAGAATTTCTGTTGCCACCGGTAAGGTTCCGGCGCTGGACTGAGTAGAAAATGCAATAATCTGTGCCGGAAGAATTTTCTTAAAGAATTTCACCGGATTCAATTTTGCAAAAACGGAAATCAGCACGCCGTTAATAAACCAGATGTCAATGATAAATGCGATGAAGGAAACAATTAATAATACCAGCAGAGACCAGATAATTCCTGATTTACTTAATCCATTTCCAATGCTTGTTGCAATTAACGAAAGTACGGCATACGGTGTTAAACCGATGATGAAGTCCAATGCCTTGAAAATGATTTCCTTCAATGCTTCAATAAAATCCTTAAAAGGCTTTACCTTTTCCGGTGTCTTATTTGCTACAAGAACGTATGAAACAGCAATGAGTAATGCAAATAAAATTACCGGAATGGTGTTTTCTTCCGAAATATCGGAAATAACGTTTCTCGGGAAAAATCCGATTAACACCTCTGAAAAAGAGGTCACCTTTGCCTGAAATGTACTGGCATCCACACCGTCCAGGGAAAGATAGGAATTTCTTCCGATACCGAATGTGAGTCCTAACCCCAATGCTAAAATAATGGACAGCAATGTGGTTGATAACAGTGTTACAATGGATCTCAGTCCGATTCCCTTTAACTGTGCAGTGTTGGATAAGGATGTAATGCTACTGATAATTGCCACAATAATTAATGGTGTTACCAATGCATTCAGTACACTGACATAAATCTTTCCGATTGGCGTAATCCACGTGGTGTGTCCGCTAAAGACAACACCCACGATTACACCGGCAACTAACGTTCCCAACGTTAAAATTGTAAAATCTACTTTGTTTTTTAATTTATATATTGCTACAAACAGTCCCAGCACCACTACTAATGCCGCAGCTGACAGCCAATCAATACCACTCACTCAAATCAACTCCTTTATTTTTTAATCTTCACAGCTTTTGCGGATGACCATGCTCCGTACTGATAAGATGTTCCGTTCTTTTTAAATCCGCGAACTTTTACAAACAATTTTTTCTTTTTAGCAAATTTCTTAGAAGAAATTGTTGCTTTTTCCTTTGTAATGTTCTTTGTAAATAATGCCTTCTTTGCTTTCTTGCTTTTGAATACTTTTACCTGATAACCGTCAACCCCTGAAACTTTCTTTAAAGTAAGGCTGATTTTCTTTGCTGATTTTTTCTTTGTTGCTTTCTTTACAGAAGCTTTCTTAATCACTTTCTTGGAAGTATCCTCTGCCTTTGCAGTAGTATCTTCCTTGGAAGTGGTTGTTGCCTCGGTTGTATTTTCTGTTGTTTCTTCAGACTTATTACCGATTTCCTTGTCTCCTAATACGGTGCTTAATTCCTTGACAGCATCTGCTGCGAAATCTACAAGGCTAAGTCCGTCTCTTAATGATGTGGAAGCCTTTGCCTCATCAGTTCCAAGTACCCATGCAAGTTCTAACATATATTCTGTATAAGTTCCTTCGGTTCCTTCTGTCTTGTTTGCATGTAACCACTGCTTATTGACCTTTGGCTGTTCGTCCTTGTTATATCCGATTAAGAATGGAAGCTGAAGACGAATGGCATTCTGAACTGTTCCTTCTTCTGCACTTTCCCAAGGTTTTACGGATGTGATGGTTCCTGATAAATCACCGTTTGGATAATATGCAATACTGTTATTCTGCTTTGAGTTATTTTCTGTCCGGAAGTTTCCTAACAGCTTTGCAAGTTCTCCGTAAAGGTAGCTGATATTGTTGTTGCCGTTTGCGTTAGCATTGTTTCTTGTATTAAATGCACTGGAAGTTCCTACGACTTTATTGATATCTTCACTGTCAAATGTCAGCTGATTTCCTAAAGTTGTGTCATAGACATAAACTGTCTGAATTCCGTTTGCCTGTGCTTTTCTTGCAACTGATCCGATGATAGCCTGAGTATTATGGCACCATGATGTACCAAAGAAAATGTAATGCTGTCCCGGAGACTGAAGAATATTAATTAATTCATTGAAGTTTACCTGATGAAGTGGGAAGTTTTCCTTTTCATCTTCTGTAAAAATTTCTACCGGAGCGCCTAATCTGTTTTCGGAACGGTCCTGTCTCTGTTCCACGAAGGATGCAGAACCATTGTAATTTCTACTGAAGAACTCAAAGTCTGTACGTTCTGATGCCTGTACTACTTTTCCGTCTTTGTCCTTGAATACTTTTGCAATTTCTTCACTGATATTCTTTGGACCCGGAGCCTTGATTCCATCCTTCTGTTTGAAGAATTTTGTAATCTTCTTCTGTCCACCTTTATTTTCAAAGGCAAACAGTAAAGTGTCTTCTCCTTTGAAATTGTTAATTTCCGGATTTTCCGGAAGGGCTGCTTTAATTCTGTCCCATAATTCGGATACAGATTTGTTGTTTCCTTTAAATACCGTATCCTGATCTGTGATATCGATTTGATATCCGTCTACATATGGGTCAAAATGATAAATCTTTGTGATTCCGTTTGCTTTAGCCTGCTCATTTATTGTTGCGAGTACCGATTGAGTAGTGCTATGTTCCGGACCACCGAAGATAATGTAATAGTTTCCTTCACTTGCTAAAATGTCCAACAATCTTTCCTGTGTAACAGATTCAAAAACATGGCCGCTTTCAATTCCTTCATAAGAATCTGCAATGTAATCTCCTGTAGTTCCACCTTCAACCGGTGTCCAAGGATAAACCGCTTCTTTCTTTACTAATACTTTTTCTTCTGCTTTCACAGTACTGTTTGTAATATATGTTCCTGTAATTAAGGCTGCTGATAATGTAATCGCAAGACCTTTCTTAAAAATCTTTCTCATCTTATATCCTCCAAATATTTTATCGTTTCATTCCTTTATTTCTTAGTTGCAACATCGTATGCTACAACAGAACTTTTCCGGTATGATACGACTTGGTGTAATATTGGAAGTATTTTGTATTCTGCTCATATCTACCAAATCCTCCATCAAAGTTTCCTAAAGTCAAAAAAGGGAGCTCTCCCTTTGGAAAGCTCCCTTTTTCAATCAATCTCTATAAAATCCCAGGTCAACTGCCCACAATGGAAAAGGCAGTTTCTGAGTCGGAGCCATCCATAAATTTTTGCGCACGACAACAAGCCATGTGAAAACACTGACACATAGCTAAACACATACAACACTTTCTGTTTTTTGCTGTTTCGATTACAAAATTCATTTCTGTTTTCTCCTTCTCATATATTTCCTATCGGATTAGTAGGTATAATATCACTCTTTATTTCTTCTGTCAACACTTTCTTACGAAAATCTTAAATTTTTTATTCCGTCACAAATTCTTCTTGCTACTCTCGGGTTATTCATTGTATATAAATGTATTCCATCAATGTCATTGGCTAACAAATCGATAATCTGACTGGTTGCATAAGAAATTCCTGCATCAAACAATGCTTCTTTATTGCTCTCGTATTTGCTGATAATCTTTTGGAAACGCACCGGTAAGGACGCACCACACATCGTAATCATTCTCTTAATCTGTGCTGCATTAATAACTGGCATAATTCCCGGGATGACCGGCACATCAATTTCTGCAATCCTGCAATCATCCACAAAACGATAAAACTCATTGTTGTCGAAAAACAATTGAGACAACAGAACTTCTGCTCCGGCATCAACCTTTGTCTTCAGATTTCTCATTTCACTGACACGGTTATCGGATTCCGGATGACATTCCGGATAACAGGCTCCCGCAATACAAAAGTCTCCTTTCTGCTTCATATATGAAATCAAATCGGAGGCATGATGGAAATCATTCTTTTCCGGCACATTGGGATTTCTGTCTCCCCGTAACGCTAAGACATTTTGAATCCCTTCAGCCTTTAATACTTTTGCAAATTCATCAATTTCTTTTTGGTTGTAACTCAAGCAGGTCAAATGTACCACCGGTTCAATCTGATATTCCTCTTTGATTTTTTTTGCCAGTTCAATGGTGCGGTTGCAATTTGACCCGCCCCCCGCTCCGAAGGTGACACTGATAAAATCCGGCTTCAGTTCACTCAGAACCGATAAGGTTTCATCAATATTCTTCAACTCTTCATCTTTCTTTGGCGGAAAAATTTCAAAGGACAGGCTTCTTCCCTTTTTTTTATATACTTCTGATATTTGCATTTAAATTCCCTCTCTTTTCATCAGTGCGAGAAGCCCGCCCTGATTTCTAGTATTGTTTTCTTAAGATTTTTGCAGCTGTCACTAAGTTGATTAAGCTGGCTTCTGTTTCCGGAATTCCTCGGGTTTTCAAACCACAGTCCGGATTTACCCATAATTTGTCTTTGTCAATCTTTTCAAGCATAGTTTCCAATGCCCCCACAATTTCTTCTACGGAAGGAACTCTTGGGGAGTGGATATCATAAACACCCGGACCCACTTCGGTTTCAAAATTGCTTTCCTGAATGGCATCCAAAATCGTCAGTTTTGAACGGGATGCTTCAAAGGAAATAACGTCTGCATCCATGTTGTCAATGTCTTTAATAATTGCATTGAATTCGCTGTAGCACATGTGGGTATGAATTTGTGTTTCCGGTTTTACACCGCTGTGGCATAGACGGAATGCCGGAATTGCCCAGTCCAGATACTCGCTGTACCAATCGCTTTGACGAATCGGAAGTTTTTCCTTTAATGCTGCTTCATCAATCTGAATGATTTTGATTCCTGCTTTTTCCAAATCCAGCACCTCTTCACGAATAGCAATTCCAATCTGGTAAGCCATTTCTTTCAGAGAAACATCTTCTCTTGGGAAGGACCAGTTCAGGATGGTTACCGGACCGGTTAACATTCCTTTCACCGGCTTGTCTGTCAGGCTCTGTGCATATTCCAGATAAGATGTGGTGATTGCCTTCGTTCTCTTCACATCTCCGAAAATAATCGGCGGTTTCACGCATCTGGTACCGTAAGACTGCACCCATGCTTTTTCCGTGAACACATAGCCCTCTAAGTTTTCACCGAAGAATTCCACCATATCGTTTCGCTCGTACTCTCCGTGTACCAAAACATCAATGCCGATTTCTTCCTGCTTTTTAATGCAGTCTTTAATAAATTCATTCACCTTGCAATCGTAAGCTGCCTTGTCGATTTCCCCTTTACGATATGCTGTTCTGTTCTTTTTCACTTCGATGGTCTGTGGGAAAGATCCAATAGTTGTAGTCGGAAAGAGTGGAAGCTTTAAGGCATCCTTCTGAAGTTTCTGTCGTTCGCTTCGCTTTGGAAGTCGGATAAAGTCTTCTTCTTTCAAAGTTTCTACCTGTGCTTTCACATCCGGATTTTGGTAGAGACGTTCCTTTGTAAACAATTCCCTGTTTTCCAGATATTTATTTTCCGTTTTATAATCATCGGTCTCTGTTAACACACTCAGTTCACGCAGTTCCTGCAATTTTTCCAAAGCAAATGCAAAGTACTGTTCCACTTCCGGCTTTAAAGAAGTCTCATTCTGCAGTGTGTACGGTACATGAAGCAATGAGCAGGATGTGGATAATACGATTTCCTTCGCATACTTCTTCAGTTCTTCCAAGGTTCCCAACACCTTTTCGTAATCACTCTTCCAAATGTTCTTTCCGTTTACCAATCCCGCAAACAGAACCTTTCCTTCCGGAAATCCGAACTTCTTAATCAGGTTGAATGTCTCTTTTCCTTCCAGAAAATCCAAACCGAACCCATCAAAATCCAATGCTGCAATTTCCTGATAGTAATCTCTAAGGTCTCCGAAATAGGTCTGTAATAAAATTTTGGTAGTTCCTTTTTCCTTTAATATATTTGTATAAAGCGTATTAAATAAGTTCAAATCCTCAACAGTCAGATCCTGAACCAATGCAGGTTCATCAAACTGAATCCATTCCGCTCCAAGACTTGCAAACTTTTTCAGGATTTCCACATATCCTTTCACGAAGTCCTGAGCAAAATCTGCTGCTTTCTTTTCCCCCTGATATTTTGCCAGCTTTAAGAATGTAAACGGACCAACCAGCACCGGCTTCGTTTGAATTCCAAACTGCTTTGCCTCTACATACTCTTCAAATGGTTTTTCACCCACCAGTTTCACTTCTGTATCATCGCTGATTTCCGGCACCAGATAGTGATAGTTGGTATTAAACCACTTCTTCATTGCCAGCGCAGAAACATCTCCTGCTTCTCCCTGATAGCCTCGTGCCATTGCAAAGTAAGTATCTGTTTCATCCAAATTCAGTTCCTGATATTTTTTTGGAATTACATGAAACAATACTGCCGTATCCAATACTCCGTCATAGAATGAGAAATCATTGGAAGGAATCAGGTTAATTCCTGCACTCTTTTGGAACTTCCAATGTTCTGCGCGAAGTTCTTTTGCAACCTGATGCAATTCTTCTTTTGTCACTTCTCCACGGAAATATTTTTCTGATATAAATTTCAATTCTCTCAGTTTTCCCACTCTCGGAAAACCAACTACTGTATTATTCATTGATATCCTCCTTTATATTCCTATTTTTCCTGTAGGCTTTGTTAGGAACAAGTATAGAGAACAATGTGCTCTTTGAAAAATACATAAAAATAGAGGTTTGATATAGTTTAAAACTATTTCAAACCTCCGTTTTATATTTAATACTTATGCAATTGTTTCTTTTACAAGCAATCTTTAGATGTGTTTTTTCAGCGCTTCCATATACACTTTTCCATATCTGCTCAAGGTAGCATTCTTCTGTGTAATCACTCCGATGCGCATATATTCTTCTACCTTCAATGGCTTTGCAATAATGTTCTCCCCGTTTAATTCTTTACTAATCACACCGGAGCTGACAGTATATCCATTCAAACCAATCAATAAATTAAACAAGGTCGCTCTATCGCGAACTTTAATATTTTTCTTTCGGTCCAAAGTACTTAATATTTCCTCGGAAAAATAGAAGGAATTATAATCACCCTGTTCAAAAGAGAGATACGGATAGTCCTCTAACTCTTCCAAGGTCAACGTTTTCTTTGCTGCCAGGGGATGATTGGAATTAATAAAGACATGAGGCTTTGCCACAAACAATTCCTCAAATTGCAATTCATTCTGTTTCATCAGTTTCATCAATACTTCTTCATTCTTTGAAGAGGTATACAAAATCCCGATTTCACTTTTCAAGCGACTCACATCTTCTATGATTTCATAGGTCTGAGTTTCTCTCAAGGTAAAATCGTAACGATCCGCATCAAAAGTTCGAATCAAATCCACAAAAGCATTTACCGCGAAGGAATAATGCTGACAGGATACGGAAAACTTCGGTCTTGCTTCTTTCTTATTCAGAAACTTTTCTTCCAACAGATTTGCCTGTTCCAAAACCTGTCGGGCATATGACAGAAATTCATCTCCTTCATTGGAAATGGTTACCCCTTTATTGGTTCGATTGAAAATTGTAATCTGCATTTCCTTTTCCAGTTCCCGAATAGAATTGGTCAGGCTGGGCTGGGAAATGAAAAGTCTTTTTGCTGCTTCGGTGATATTCCCGGTTTCTGCAACCGTCACCACATATTTTAATTGCTGTAAGGTCATTTTGGGCTCCTTTTACTGAATCAGGTCCTTGATTACTTCTCCACCGATAATCAATCCCACGACAGACGGTACAAAAGAAACACTTCCCGGAATTTGTCTTCGTTCCAGGCATTTCTTTTCCGCTCCCGGCGGGCAAACGCAATTTGTTCTGCAACTGATGGTGCGATCATCAATCGGAGTTAACGCTTTTTCTTTGGAATAAACCACTTTCAGTTTTTTCACTCCACGTTTTTTCAATTCCCGACGCATAACTTTTGCCAACGGACAAACAGAAGTCTTATAAATGTCCGCTACTTCAAAAGCTGTTGGGTCCAATTTATTTCCTGCCCCCATGGAACTGATAATGGGAACTCCCGCTTCCTTTGCCGCCATCACCAACTGAATTTTTCCCGTTACCGTATCGATGGCATCCACTACATAATCGTACTGGGTGAAGTCGAACTGATCCGCTGTTTCCGGCAAATAAAAAGTCTTATATGTATTAACGGTGGCGTTTGGGTTAATAGACAATACCCGTTCCTTCGCCACATCCACTTTATTCTTTCCTACAGTGTCCATGGTAGCAATAATCTGACGATTAATATTGGTAAGACATACCTGATCATCATCAATTAAATCCAAAGTTCCTACACCACTACGAGCAAGAGTTTCCACTGTATATCCACCGACACCACCGACGCCGAAAACCGCCACTCTGGCACCGGCTAATTTATCCATATTCTCTTTTCCCAATAACAGCTGGGTTCTTGAAAACTGATTTTGCATTCCGGTCCCCTATTTTCTTATTTCGTTGAAAAACATTTCAGTGCTTCTTCAATATCTTTATCATTGGTTGCATTAATTGTAATACCAATAATCTTTTTGTCTTTTATTCTCATCAATTCCTTTACATGACTGTAGATAGTACCGTCACTACCAACCTGATATGAAAAACCAACATATTTGTCTTTTCCGATGGTATAGGTTTCATTTTCAGAAATCTTATAGCTGTCCGGGTCATTTCCGGCACTTGCTTCCAGAGATGCTTCAATTGCTTTCTTATATGCATCCACCGCTTCTTCTACCGACATTTCCCGAGAAGTTTCATCATAAAAGACGGCAATACTGGTAGTTCCTCCATAGGCTGTCATATCATAATCAGAATCATCTGTTTCAATCGTGAAACCTTCCGGCGCCGTATAAGTCAAATTAAAATAAGAGTTGGTATAGGTATTATCCGTCACTGTAGCGTTCGGTGAGGTTCTATCGACCATATCTTTCAGTCGAGACTCTGCCTCTTTCGCATTTTGGTCTGTCTTTTCCCATATTTCTTTTTCCATCTGAACATTTGGCATCTTGTTTCTATCATACTTTTTCTGTGTATTTCTATACGCCATGCGCGAAAAAAATAAAAGAATAATAAGTACCGGATAAATAATCGCAATAATTTTTTTCTTTTCCATTTTCTATTTCCTCTTCTCTGTTTGTATATGTAAGTCTTCTAACGTTAATGCTTCATCATGTTTAATTGGTTTCCATTGGGATTTTGAAAACAGTGCAATAATCGCTAACGGTGCCCCAATGGCATCAAACCACGGAAATACCAACGTATAAAAAAATAACTTCACTTTTGAACAACGGATTCTTTTTCTTTCTCTCAAAATAATCATAAAACCACTGAGCTCTGTTTTAACAATTGTAAACCAATGAGTTGTTAGCATTACCCAAGCAGTCATCCATACCGGTTTAGAAGCACCTGTCCCGGCTCCCACTCCCATCTTTTCTCCGACAAACAATGCCAAAATAACACTAATCACTTTTGCAAGAATTGGGAACAGGATAATACGTAGTCCATAGTATGTACTATTAGGGAATGCATACACAATCATATCATAACAGGACAATGTTTTTCTCCATCCCCTTAAGAAAATATTTTTCCGTTTTCCTTCCTCTTCCTCAACAATCAAGGATTGTTTTCCAAAAATAGAAAAGAGCCCCTTTGTTGTTTTAGGCAATGTTGAAAAGAAGGAATAAAGTCGTCCACGAATCCATCGGATTCGCTGTCGCATCATAACCTTTATTTCATAAGGCTGCTCATCAAAAAACTCTGCTGCTTCACAATATGCAATGCGCTCTCCTTGTGCTGCACAATTAAGTGTAAGCTGAGAATCCTCTGTCAGACAGGTGTAGTGCCAACCATCCTTTAGCAATCTGGAGGCAATTACAAATCCCGTTCCGGCAATATGTGTACTAATTCCCAACCATGCTCTCGGACGATGATATGCCACCACGCTTTGGTAAAAATGAATTCCATATCCGGCGGAAATAAAATTCGTATCAAAGTTTTTTGTATTTCGATAACCTACTGCAATTCCCACACCGGTATCAAATGCCTTGTTCAATTCCTCAACAAAAGTAGGATTCAATAAGTTATCCGCATCAAAAACAATATATCCATCATAACTATCAATCCCATAGTCTTCTATAATTCGATCAAACAAAAATTCCATGGCATAACCCTTTCGGGCATGTACCTGATCAAATCGTTCATAGACAATACATCCCTTGTCTCGACATATTTGTGCTGTATCATCCGTACAATTATCTGCCACAACAAAAATGTCCATCTTATCCTGATCATAAGTTTGTGCATAGATTGAATCAATCAGGTTTCCAATAACCAAACGTTCGTTTCTGGCACAAATAATAATCCCATAGCGGTACTTATTTTCTGTTTCCGGATACTTCTTTTCCGGTGCAAAAAGTCCAATAAGCAAATAGATATTTTTATATTTTCTTAGCCATGCCAATACCTGATCCATTATCGGAAAAAACACAGACAGTTTATCCGTCAGGGTATTCCACGCCTTCATCAGTTGCATTTTGAAATTCATCTAATAATTCCTTTCATTCGAATTCGCAGTATTATTTTGCCATAGGACAGAATGACTGTCAACATAAGGAAAAGAGCAAAAATAATGTCATAACATTGATTTTCACTCTTCCTTATCTACTTCTCTATGGCAATTACTTTCGCTCTTTTTTCTTCTTCCACAACAAACTTTACTTCAACCCCTGCAAAGGAAAATCCATAAACCCGGGTTTCATCACTTTGATATCCCGGTCTCGGGTCCAGTTCCAACACTTTCATCAATGCAGCTTCTTTTCCTTCCGGAACTATTTTCCGAAGTTCTTCCGGGAATTCCACTGAAAGTTTCTTGTCCTTGGTTTTCTGCGTAAATCCATTTGCTGCATCAGGAATAGAATCTGCATATGGTAAATACGGTTTCACATCAAAAATCGGTGTTCCATCTACCAGATCTGCGCCAGCCACATGCAGTATTGGTCCCTTCTCCTTGGAGAATTCAATCCGGTCCAGCTTCACACAGGACAGTCCAATGGGATTTGGTCGAAAGGGAGAACGTGTAGCAAAAACGCCTTTCCGAACATTCCCTCCCAACTTCGGTGGGCGAACAGTCGGTGTCCATCCGGCTTCCTTGTTTTCCGAAAATTCCCATAGAAGCCAAAGATGAGAAAAATCTTCCAATCCGCGGAATGCTTCCCGGTTCCGGTATTCCTCTTCAAATATAATTTTTCCTTTTAATTCTTCTACCAGATTTCCCTGTCTGGGAATTCCAAACTTTGTAGGGAAATCTGTATATATCGTTGCTATTTTTTTCATATTTTTCTACTTACAGATGTCTGCCATTTCAACCGGCACAACTTTCTTCAAATCCTCAAACGCCAGCTCCACCTGAAATCCTATTTTTCCACCACTGAACATAATAGTATCATGCTGATCTGCTCCGTTCTGAATCATTGTCTTAAATAATTTCTTCATTCCAATAGGAGAACATCCCCCATGAATATATCCGGTCAATCCCAGCAATTCTTTTGATTTCAGCATTTCAATGGACTTTTCTCCCACAGCCTTTGCTGCCTTCTTCAAATCCAGTTCCTCTGCCACCGGAACCATAAACACATAATGTGTTCCGGTTTTTCCTGTGGTTACTAGCGTTTTATAAGCTCTGTCCGGTTCCTGTCCCAAAGCTTCAATTACTTCCATCCCACTGATGGCATCTGTATCTCCATAATAATGTTCCGTATACGTGATTTTCTTGCTGTCCAAGACACGCATTACATTGGTTTTATCTTTCTTTTTCATTTGATTAGTCCTTTTAACACCTGATTTAATCTTCCGATTGGCAATCCAACCACATTGTTGTAATCACCGTAAATCATTTCCACATACTTGCCGAATTCCCCTTGAATTCCGTAGGCACCTGCTTTATCCATGCAGTCTCCCGTATCCACATATTCCCAAATTTCTTCTTCCGACATTGGAAATACCGTAACCTGCGTTCCTTCCACAAAAGAAGAGCGCATTATGCGCTGGGTTTCTTTTCGAAACAGCATAACCGTTACTCCGGTAAAAACAAAATGGCTGCTTCCCTGAATATTTTGAATCATGGCAAAAGCTTCATCCCGGGTAGCAGGTTTCCCCATCACTTCCTCTTCCACAGCAACAACCGTATCCGCACCGATTACCAGATAGTCCTGTTCCGGATTTTCGGAAACCAACCGTTCTGTAATATCCATGGCTTTGCGGAAAGATAATTCTTCCACCAAAGTTTCTGCATCTGTTTCATCAATATTCTCATCCACATCTGACGTAATAATCTCAAAGTCAATTCCCAAACGACCTAACAATTCCTTTCGTCTGGGTGACTGGGATGCTAACACAATCTTCAATTTTCTTCCCTCCACTATTCTCCAGTCCTTTTTCAATCCTATAAAATCTTGCAGACAAATGTAATTTCTCCATTTGCCCATTCTACCTTTATATTGCCCAAATGCTGTCTGCAAATACTCTCTGCAATAGAAAGTCCAATTCCATATCCGCCACGGTCGATATTATGAGCTTTGTCCTGTCGATAGAAACGATCAAAGAAACGCTTATAATCTACCGTTGCTCCTTCTGCATAGGTATTGGAGATTTTTAAAATCATTCCTTTCCCCTTCTTTGCCGAAGAAAGGTTTACTTTAATTATACCCTCATTATCACAATATTTTATGGCATTATCTACCAAAATCGTTGTTAATTGTCGAATTTTCATTCCATCAACAATAGCATGAACATTCTCTTCAATGGCTACATCCAGCGACAGATGTTCCTGATGAACAACTGCTTCGAAAGGTTCCACCGATTCTCTCACAATATCCGATACATTTTCATAGGCCATCACTTTTTTATCTTCACTTTCATCCGCCTTGGCAATCATAACCAAATTCTGAATCAACCCATTCATATGATCAATCTGCTTAATGGTCGATTTTGAAAGTTCCGTTTCGCCATTCAGAATTTCTTCCGTTTCGACATTGGCACGAATCACCGCCAACGGAGTCTTTAATTCATGACTGGCATTAGTAATAAACTGTTTCTGCCGTTTCGCATTCTCGATTTCCGGCTGAATCAGTTTCTTGGAGAAAATCCATACCAGACAAAATGTAATCAACAATCCTACCAGGCAAATTGCCACGGTCCAATACGCCAATCGTGTAATCGCAGTAATTTCATTGGTGGCGTCCAACACCACAACTATCGCTTCGTGCGTGGAAGTTTCTCCCTTCATAAAATAGTAGGTTCCATAACGCACCATTTCCCTGTCGCTCTCTACCACTTTTTTTGCATAGGACTGAATTGTCGCATCGTCAATTTCATTAACTTCTATTTTGTTAATGTATTTAATCAGATTTCCGTCATCATCAAAAATGCAGGAATAGTACTGATATCTTCCGTAGTTCAAACGAAATGCATCGGAGAAACCGGTTCCCTGCTTCAGAGAATTATTGTAATTATCTGCTCGCATGTCCAATTCCCCATCATTTTCAATAATGTGATTCATTACCTGGCGGATCATTATTTTAGAAGTATTAAAGTTTGCAATATTAATCATGGCACTGATAAACACCATTGCCATAAACAATGAAATCATTGCAACAAAAATAAATTTTCTTCTTAATTGTTTAATCGCTGCCGTGTTCATTGGAATCCCTCCGTTTTATCCGGTAATCAGTCGGAAACTTCCGCCTTTTTCGCCGGAAATATCCACGACCGATCCTACTGCTCTCAGTTTTCCTTTCAAATAGGAAATATACAACCACACTGTGTTTTCATCTGCTTCTTCGCCATTCCAGACATGTTCCAAAATATACTTTGTGGAAAGGTCTACTTCCGTATTGGCAATCAATGTCTGCATTAGGGCAAATTCTTTAATCGACAACCGAATGGAATTTCCGGAAGTCAAAGCAAAGTTTTCCGCATTCAGCGAAATATCCTTGTACTGCATCTGCTTTTCACCGTAATCATCTCTTCGGCGAATCATGGAACGAACCCTTGCCAACAATTCCTTCATGACAAACGGCTTTGCCAGGTAATCATCCGCTCCGGCATCCAGTCCCGCAACCCGGTCATCTACTTCCGCCTTCGCCGTCAATAACAGCACCGGTGTCAAAATATGATGCTGACGCATCTGTGTCAACACTTCCAATCCTGTTTTCTTTGGCATCATAATATCCAAAATTACGCCGTCGTAACTGTTTTCCTGTAAAAAGTTCCACGCCTGCTCACCATCCAGCGCAGAATCCACTTCATATCCTTCATGTTCTAATATCATTGTAACTGTGCGATTTAAGTCCGCTGTATCTTCTGCAAATAATAATTTCATAACGGCCTCCATCTATTTTTTTAAACAATCATACTTTTATCTTATGTCTATTCTGTGAAAATCATATCCTTGATAATCTGCATGGAGACATCCGTTGAAGCCAATTCATCCGCGCAACGTTTCAGTTCACTGACAATGAGTGCTTCGTTGGCAATTACATTTTTCTTGTACTTTAAATGATGCTCCAATGCCGCCCAAGTATCCATGGAAATCGTTCGAAGCTGTACTTCAATATAGTAGCCGTCCCTTGTCTGCAAAATCATATGATAACTGCGATATCCGTTCGGCTTTGCTTTCTTGATATAATCCTTTTCCTCAATAACCGTTAAAAAATCCAGTTCCGTCAAATAGTTTCTCACCATATAAACATCATTGACAAAGGCACATACAATACGAAATCCGATAGCGTCTTTGATTTCCGTCAAAGCATTTTCTGTCGTTTCTTCCAGTCCTCTTCTGCGACATTTTTCCCGCATGCTGCTTTCTGTTTTAATACGCGACAGGCAATGTTCAATAGGGTCCATCCCCTGCTGCTCTTTAATTTCTGCACGAAGTTTTTGTATCTGCGCATCAATTTCATCCTTGATTTCCTTCATGCGCGGCAAATGTTCTCCGTAAATCTTATAACCTTCCATTTTTATTCCTCTTAATATTCTATCTTAAAAATGTCCGCCACCTCCGCCATGGCTTCTTCCGGAAGAAGAATGATGGGTCGAACTTCCTCCACCGCTATTGCTTGACTTTGGAGTCTTCTTGGTAATAAAGTATAAAAACCGGTCTGATGAATTCGTGATATTCAAACTGTCTTCCACGACATAATCGCCGGCATTATTCTTCGGTCGAATGGTGTTTAACTGAGCCTTCATGGTTAAGCAGGAAATTGCTGCCACTGCAGCTCCAATGCCTAATGCAATCAGAATATGAGTGAATCCTAAATCTGACTTTGGCATATTTCCCACATCATATGGGGTCCCGTTTTTTGCCTGTTTGACATAGTCATCACACATATTTGCAAAGGTTTCAAAGGCTTCCTCATAATCTCCGTCCGTCAAATCAGGTTGTATCTGCTCTTTGATATATTCAATCCCTGCATCTGTCATGGCCGTAATTCCAAATCCGCAGGTTGAAATCCAGTAATCCCGTTCTTCCATTCCAATGGCAAGAATCACACCATCGTAAGACTCTCCATAACCATATCCGTTATAATCAAAATAATCGTCTGCGAAATCCATCGGATCCTTTGTGACGCCATCCACGGTAAAACTCGGGGTCGTAACAATCACAATATCAAATTGATTTTCTTCACTGTATTTTGTTAACAGCGCTTCAATATGCTCCCGTTCCGAAACGGTAAGAAGCCCTGCATCATCCACCAGTTTTTCTCTGTTCTCTGCATGTACGCTTTGATTTGTAATTCCTGTAATAAAGAGAAAACAAATCATGTATAACACAGTAATCGACAGAATTTTTGAAATTTTATTTTTCATTTTCGTCTCCTTTTCTCTCTTTATCGAAGGAAAATATACATCACCATGTAGGCAAGCACTGCTACGCCTACTGTAATTCCTGCAAACCAACGCCAAAAGGCAGCCCAATCCACCGGTAATGAACCGGCAATTTTTCCGGTCTGTCCATTGACTGCAAAGGTAAATCGTTCATTTTTCCATTTTGTATTCAGCATCCACACCGGGTACAATGCATACTTTGCTTTTCCGTTTTCCACATGGATACTGCTATACTCCGTTTCGACCGTAGCATAACCGGTTACCGTACTTTTAAAAGTATCTTCCGTACTCTGTTTCATTCGCTGGTTGACACGCTCGATGCTGTCTTCCGATGAAACGTCATACTTGTCTGCAAAAAAGCCCGCCAGATATGCGGTCTGAAAATCTACTGCATCTGAAAAATAAAACGGCTCCAGTGATTCCATCATATCATCTGCCATTTTGGAGGACCCGTCTGCCGGCACATTTGCAAACTGCAGTTTTCCTTCTCGAACAATGGAAAACACACTGGTCTGCGTATAGTTGTATTTGCTGTCACTCCAATGACCGGTTACCCTGGTCGCTTTATAACGGACTTTTCCTTCCGTATCAGCATCAAACAGCCAATAAGGAACATAAATTCCTTTGATTTCATCGATATGATTTTCATCCTTAAATGTTTTCGGAAGCAATTTTTTTCCGCGGTAAAAATCGCGCAATACCTGCTTTGCTTCTTCCTTATCCAATTTAAACGGTATCACATAATCCGGCTTCAATACTCCGGTAAACTGCTGCATCATTACAACAGGATTGTCACAATACGGACAGGTTGTTGCCGCGGTATTTGCATCCCCTACAATTTCTCCACCACAGGACTCACAAACATATAACCGCATTCCGGAAGCTTCATCTTCCGTCCAGTTCGCCCCTGCTGAGACATCCCAGTGAATATGATCCGGTTCATCTTGCTGGAGTTCCTGGTCATATTCCTGCATTCCCGCTACATCAAATTCCGTGTCACAATACGGACACTTCATCTTCTGCAATTCCGTATTAAATTCTATTGCCCCTCCGCAATTAGGGCATTTGTATTCTAACAAAGAGGGCATTTTTCCACCATCCTTTTCGTTTTTCTCTCTATAAAAATATATGGGCGTGACAGCACGCCCATATCCTCTGTTTCTTATCCTCTAGGCTTTCCGCATTCTGTACAGAAGTTTCCTGTATTTACTGTTCCACAGGAACATGTCCACTGTGCCGGTGCCGGCTTTGGCAATCCACACTGAGAACAGAACTTTCCTGTTGCTGTAGCACCACAAGTACATAACCATGTATCACCTGCCGGTGCTGCCTGCTGCTGAGGCTGTGTCTGTGCCTGCTGCTGTCCCATTGCAAACAATGCCTGTGCATTGTTTCCTCCTGCATTCTGTGCCATTCCCATTCCCATAAATCCGGTCATAGCACCACCGGAGTTTTCTGCAGCTGCTTTCATTGCATCGGCCTGTGCACCAACTAATGTTGCACCTGCCATATTCGGATCACGAAGCATTGCGTTACGCTGAGCAAGCTTGATTGCTTCTGCATCTTCTTCCGGAAGAGTAATTGGATTCATTGCAATGGAAATTACATCCAGACCTCTTAATTCTCCCCACTTCTGACTCAAAGCTTCGTTCATTGCTTCCGCTAATTCTTCTGCATGTCCCGGAATTTCATTCGGACGCATCTGCAATCCTGATAATTTTGCAAATGCCGGCTGAAGAGCACTGATAAATTCTGTCTTCAACTGTCCGTCAATTTCATCTCTGCGATATTCTCCTGATACATTTCCGCATACATTGGTATAGAACAACAGCGGATCTGTAATCTTATAGGAATATACACCGGAACAACGTACTGCACTGTCTAAATCCAATCCAATGTTTCTATCAACAATTCTAAACGGAATCGGATTTGGTGTACCAAACTTATTATCAATTAATTCCTTTGTATTAAAGTAATAAACTCTCTGATCTTTTCCAGGTTCTCCACCGTATGTAAAACGCTTTCCAACCTGTTTGAAAGTTTCAATAATAGATTTCTTTAATGAGCCTGTGAAAATACTTGGTTCCAGACTTGTATCATATGTAAACTCACCCGGTTCCGCACAAACTTCTACGATTTTTCCCTGTTCCACAATGATCATACACTGTCCGTCAGCTACCACAATACCGGAACCATTTGAAATTACATTATCTGATCCCTTTGTATTGGAAGAACGGTTTCCAACGCGCTTTTCTCCTTTTACAACCAGTACGTCCTTATCAATTGCTTCACAATAGAAAAATTCCTTCCACTGATCTGCCAATGTGCCTCCAAGAGCACCTAATCCTGCCTTAATTAAACCCATAATTAAAACTCCTTTCTTTTCTGTTTTTTATAAAAGTATGTCTATTGATATAATAGTACTTTTCTTGCAATAAAGTTCCACAACAATACGATTGCAGCCGCAATCACTTTCGCTATCATATAGTGAATTCCCAGCCACTCTAACTGAACGAACATCAGTAATTCCGTAAAGAGCAGTCCCTGTACGCCAATCACGCCATAGGCAATAAACTCACCTACCGCGTTAGTCTTCTCAGATTTTTCCTGAAACACCAGCCACTTGGAAAGAATGAAATTTACAATCAGCCCCACAATAAATGCAACAGCCACTGCCACATATTCATTCATCCCTGCCATTACACCAAGCACCATGGTTCCCCAATCCGCCACAAAAGCAAAGCCTCCTACAAACACGTAGCGAAAGAGCTGAACCAATCCGTCATCGGTCTGTTCCCGAAAAATAATCTTGATATTTCCTGTCTTTAATCGTCTAACTAATTCGTCCATTTTTATCACCGTACTTTAAACCTCATCTAGTTGTATATTATACCATTTTTCCATGTTTAATGAAACCTGATTTTCGTTAACCTTTATGCATAAAATAGAGCCCCAGCTTCAATTTCTATGCAGTATTTCCACCCTGTTCGGCGGGTTGATGCATAGATTTCCACGCAATCGCCATTTTCTATGCAAACAACCCGTCCTGCCCGACAGATTGGTGCATAGATTTCCGCGCAATCATCTTTTTCTATGCAAACATCTCGCCCTGCCCGACAGATTGGTGCATAGATTTCTGCGCAATCATCTTTTTCTATGCAAACATCTCGCCCTGCCCGACAGATTGGTGCATAGATTTCCGCGCAATCATCTTTTTCTATGCATTTCTCCATAAAAAAAAATCCCCAGCTTTACAAAAGCTGAGGAGTTTTTTACTATTTATGACATTTTCCACTCATAGGGCATCCGGCACAGCCGCAACTGCAGGAGGACTTCCCACTTTTTTTATCTTTTATCATTTTGAAAACAACCAATCCTACAACAACTACCAGGATTGCTGAAACAATAATGTTTCCTAAATTCATTAAAATCCAAGAGATCATAGAATCACCTCCGATATCTGTTTAGAACTATATTACTTTGTCTTCACCTGAATATCAAGTTTCTTTGCTTCCTGATATTTTTTAATAAAGAGCATGTAAACTGCAAATGCAATTGCAGCAAGAGCAACTACGAAGCCTACCGGATGAATGTTTCCGGTTACAGCGGAACCAATCTGGTAGATTACCAGAGAAACCGCATATGCTAAAACACACTGGTATGATATCGCAAAGATAGTCCATTTTGCAGAATTCATTTCTCTTCGAATTGCACCGATTGCCGCAAAACAAGGAGCGCATAACAAGTTAAATGCAAGGAACGAGTATGCTGCAAGCTTTGACATTTCCACGAAATCCAAAACACCGAATACACCGACAACTTCTTCTTTTGCTACCAATCCCATGATGGTGGCAATCGTCGCTGTTGCATCATTGAAGCCAAGTGGTGCGAAAATCCATTTAATTCCGTTACCAATGTGACCTAAAATGCTGTCAGCCAATTCCATATCTGCATTAAAACCAAAACTTCCGTCTGTCCATCCAAAGACAGAACCCAACCAAATCAGAATTGATGAAATCAAGATGATAGTGCCCGCTTTCTTGATGAAGGACCATCCACGTTCCCACATAGAACGAAGAACATTTCCAACCGTTGGTAAATGATAAGCAGGAAGTTCCATAACAAACGGAGCCGGGTCACCGGCAAACATCTTCGTTTTCTTCAGCATAATACCGGAAATGATAATTGCACCCATGCCAAGGAAGTAGGCACTCGGCGCCACCCACCATGCGCCATCAAACAGAGCTGTAGCAATCATGGCAATGATTGGGAGTTTTGCTCCACAAGGAATAAATGTAGTTGTCATAATGGTCATACGACGGTCACGCTCATTTTCAATGGTTCTAGAAGCCATAATTCCCGGGATTCCACAACCGGTTCCGATCAACATCGGAATGAAGGACTTTCCGGAAAGACCAAACTTTCTGAAAATTCTATCCATGACAAAAGCAATACGAGCCATATATCCACAGCTCTCCAGAAACGCCAGGAAAATAAACAGTACGAAAATCTGTGGTACGAATCCAAGGACTGCGCCAACGCCGCCAACAATTCCTTCTACAACCAATCCCTGTAGCCATTCTGCACAATGAATTTTCTCCAATCCGTTTGCCACCGCGGTCTTGATTCCCGGAATCCATACTCCATAATCTGCTGAATCCGGAGCGCCGTCCCATTCACCTTCTTCATCTAATGGGAGTGCAGCATCTAAGTCGTATCCATTTTCAGCCAAGTCCTCTCCGTAAGCTCCATAGGCCTCATCAAAGGCGCCAAAATCTTTTTCCTCAAAAGCCCCAAGCAAATCATCAACGCCAACAACCTTGTCATCCTTGGCCGCCTGATCCAGAACTACTTTTACGTCATCCACAAAGACAGTTTCTTCTGCCCATTTTGCTTCTGCGTCTTCATACTCTGAAGTGCCGATTCCAAATAAGTGCCAGCCATCGCCATCACCACCGAACAAACCATCATTTGCCCAATCGGTTGCCCAGCTTCCTACAGTAGAAACCGAAATATAATAAACCAGAATCATGACAGCAGCAAAAATCGGAAGTGCTGCAAAACGGTTTGTAACAACACGGTCAATCTTATCAGATAGCGACAATTTTCCTTTATTCTTCTTTTTGTAACATCCCTTCAGCACCGATGCGATATAAACATAACGTTCATTGGTGATAATACTTTCTGCATCATCATCCAATTCCTTTTCAGCTGCCTGAATATCTTTTTCAATATGCTCTAAAGTTTTGGCATCCAGATTCATTTTCTCCAGAACTTTTTCGTCCCGTTCAAAGATTTTGATGGCATACCAACGCTGCTGTTCTTCCGGCATATTATGCACAGCAGCTTCTTCAATATGTGCAAGGGCATGTTCCACTGCACCGCTAAAACTATGCTGTGGAATTGTCTTTGCTCCTTTCGCAGCCTGAACTGCCGCCTTAGCAGCTTCTTCAATTCCTGTTCCTTTCAGAGCAGAAATTTCTACAATTTCGCATCCTAACTGAACAGCCAACTGTTCAGTATCTAATTTGTCACCATTCTTTCGAATGATGTCCATCATATTGATTGCAATAACAACCGGAATTCCCAGCTCAACAAGCTGTGTCGTCAAATACAAATTACGTTCCAAGTTAGTACCATCAATAATATTCAGGATGACATCCGGACGCTCCTCAATCAGATAATTTCTTGCAACCACTTCTTCCAAAGTATACGGCGACAGGGAATAAATTCCCGGCAAGTCTGTTACAATTACATCATTATATTTTTTTAATTTTCCCTCTTTCTTTTCAACTGTAACCCCCGGCCAGTTTCCAACAAACTGATTGGAACCGGTTAACGCATTAAACAATGTGGTCTTACCACTATTCGGATTTCCTGCAAGTGCAATCCTTATTTTTCCTTCCATAATCTCTTCCTCTCTTTTAACATATTTCATCCGGAACATTCACTATTCCACTTCAATCATCTCTGCATCAGCTTTTCTGATAGAAAGTTCATAACCTCGTACGGTAATTTCAATCGGGTCGCCCAGCGGTGCTTCTTTACGCACAAAAACTTCTACACCCTTTGTAATCCCCATATCCATAATTCTTCTTTTGACAGCACCGTCGCCATGTAATTTCACAACTTTAACCGTGTCACCAATTTTTGTGGTTCTTAATGTTTTCATTTTGTTCTCCTTTTTATTAAACATAGATTTTGTTTGCCATTTCTTCGCTGATAGCAATGCGGGATTCCTTTACATTCACAATGATGTTTCCAGCCGTCATTGAAATGATAGACACTTCACCGCCTGCCACAAATCCTAAATCTTCTAAATGTTTTTTCACCTCAGGAGTTCCGCTGACTCTTTTAATAATGTTTGTCTCCCCCGGATCTGCTAGTCTTAAAGGCATCATAAACATCTCCTTTGTTTGTTGTGACTATTTTAGATTAGCCTCTACTATTTATTATTAGTTTTGACTAACCGTTGGTTTTAAAGAACGGGTTAGGCCACCCTAACCCGCTTCATATTCTACGACGTTTTTGGTTATTCGTCAAGAGAATTTTAAACTTTACTTATTTTTTGATTTTACATTTTTTCTTCGTTATTTTTATTCAGTTCGTTTTTATTAAAATCATTCTGAATTAAATGTATCACTTAAATATACTCTTTTCAAGATATTATTCCCAATCACCGAAAAAAGGAACGACGCCAAACCGCATCGTTCCTTTTCTTTTTCTAAGTCTATTTCACCTTTGCCCAATATTCATTATTGTATATATCTGTAAACTTATAAGAAATTACTATCTTCTCATTTTCCAGCTTCACGTTGGCGATTTTCAGTTCCCCATTCACGGTCATCTGTTCTCCTAAATAGTAGCTGTCTTGGTATTTTCCGTCTTCGCTGTAGTAATCACAAATAAAGTCAATCTTGTCACCGTCTTTGATTTTCGTCATATTCTTCGCTACGGCATCGGTTTCATTCTGGACATATGCTGATTCTGCCCCTGCCACATAGCCGCTCTCATGAGCGTTATCAAAAACTAAAATCAACTTCACACGGTTGCCGTTTAAGAGTGCCGGAACATAACCGGTAATGGTATATTGTTCTCCAACCTGAGTAGTATCCGTATGGTAATATGCCACCGGCTGACCGTTGATGCCAAGCCATGTTGCTTCGGTGGAAGCAATCATATCTCCGTCTTCTGTGAAGTCAAAGACATTGTCTAATCCCATGTCCATATAGCCGGAGCCATCATAGACAAAAAGATTCTGATCTGCGGAATGCACCAACTTCCACCGGTCTTCACTCAGGTGAAGGATTTTTTCTCCGTCTTCGTCTTTAAATTTGAAATCGGATTCCTGTAAATGATTTGCCGCAACAATTTCAGCCAATTCATTTTCGGAGAAATCACAATCCTTTAAGAAATTTGTATTTCCCGTATTTAATCCGGAAATTGTAATGTTACGGTCTGCGCCACTTGTAAATCCGGAGAGCATCCCGATAATAGTTCCCACATCAAAGGATGCATCGGAAGTACTTCCACCTAAAAGGGTTCCTATTGGCGAAGAACTTCCTCCGGCAGAAATCTGTCCTGTGGTTTCTACTGCCGCAAACTGCTTAATACATTTGCTGTATTCGCTGTCCAATCCGATTGCTTCATAGTTCTGACATGCCTTGTCCACATAAGATGTCTTCTTATACGGGAAGTAAATGGATACGCCGTAGGAATTTGTCATGTTGGAAGACGTCTTGTTATACTTCACAGCATTTTTCACTGCCTTGCTTAACGCCTTGGCTTCCTCACTTCCTACTTTGTCTGCCATATCTGCCAGGTCAATCTGGTCAATCTTGGAACGCTGTGCAAATTCTCTGGTAGAATTTCTTGCATCAGAAATATCGGAATATTTCTTTGCTGCAATTTTCTCGCTGATAGAACTTGAAAATCCCTTTAATGCCGACGGCACGGTGTTCGAAAATTCTGCCAAGTCGATAATCGACAAGGTTGTTTTCTGACCCGGACATTTTTTCTGGCACTGACTGGTATAATCATCAATTATATTTTTTCCAATAGACGTTGTTTCCATGGAAGTATCCTGAGACAGTTTTGTCAGCCAGTTGGTGTAATACCAACCAATTCCCGGCTCCGTTTCTTCTGAAGCAATCATGTAGTCCGCGTATTTATCAAGCATCAATGCGGTTTCTGCCGTTGCCATCAGACAGGCATCAAATCCGATAAAATCAAAGGTTGTTCCTGCACTTCTCAGTGCTGTATTAATTTTGGAAAGAGTCATGGAAGAACCTTTCCCGTTTTTCTCATCATATCCGTATCCTGTAACAGAGCCGCCGCCATGATCCCAGAGAATCAGGCTTCTTCTGTTTGCCGGATACTTTTCGTTACACCATTTGATGAATCCGGTTAAGGTCGATGCCTCTACCATGGATTTATTTCCGTCATTTTCCACCAGACATTTCAGTTTTCCGTTTTTCACCTGATAAATCTGGTTTGTTTTGTTGCTGATACCGGATTTCCACTTGTTACATCCACCGGTGTAAACAATCACATTCACGTCTTCGGAAAGAGTTGCAGAAGCCATTTCAGCCAAATCATTGCTGGCCATTCCGCTTCTTGATTCCAAATCCGTTCCGCACATATAAACCATTATGGTATGGTTGTCCTGACCATTTCCTTTGACAACAGTTCTCTTTGCTCTGCTGCCGCTGGCAACGGAAGTATTCACCGCACTCATGCTGGCATTGCTTCCGCCATAATCTCCCGAAAGAGAAGTCATATTTCCCAAACTGGAAAGGGAAGAATCTCCTCCCAGAGAACCGCCGAAAATCTGAAAAAGGATAAAGAGAATGGCAATTATGCCGATACCTCCACCGCCGGCTGCACCTGCACGGGTCATTCCTCTTCCACTGCTACTGTGCCCAGAAGAACTGCTGCTTGTTCGCTTTCCCACAGGACCGGTTCCTAAACCTTCTCCTCGTTTTGAAACTTTTGCGCTCTGACCGGAGTCAAATCGCTTTCTGTTTAACGGTCTTTTCTGTTCCATACCTCTGTTCTCCTAACTATCTGTCTTTAAAATGAAAACTCTTCTTTCCCGTTGCATAATCATCTACAATCTGTCCGCTTCCGTAGAGTTTGTATTTATATGTCATCAATCCTTCCAAACCAACCGGTCCGCGGGCATGAATTTTGCTTGTGCTGATTCCTACTTCCGCACCAAATCCATAACGGAATCCGTCAGCAAATCTAGTGGAGCAGTTCTGGTATACTCCCGCAGAATCAACCATCTGCATAAAGTATTCAGCAGTTTCCTTGTTTTCTGTCACAATGGCATCTGTATGGTGAGATCCGAATCTGTTAATGTGGTCCACTGCTTCTTCCACACCATCCACTAATTTCACAGAAAGAACCAATTCCAGATATTCTGTATTGAATTCATCTTCTCCCATTTCTTCTGCATTGATTAATCCGGCAACTTCTTTTGTTCCGCGAAGTTTTACTCCGGCATCTTCCAATGCCTTTGCTACCTTTGGTAAAAATTCACCGGCAATCTTTCTGTTTACCAACAATGTTTCCACTGCGTTGCAGGCAGCGGTATACTGAATTTTTGCATCCACAACAATTGGAACTGCCTTTTCAAAATCCGCATCTTCATCCACATAAACGTGGCAGATTCCATCCGCATGTCCCATGACTGGAATCTTTGTATTGTTCATGATGTACTGAACAAATGCATTGGACCCACGTGGAATTAACAAATCTACATCTTTTTCGCACTGAAGCAATTCATCGATTTCATTATGGAGTTCTGCCTGAAGAAGACATCCCTTTGGAAGTCCTGCTTCAATGACACTTTCATTAATAATCCGGAACAATACCTTGTTTGTTGTTACGGTCTCTTTACCGCCCTTTAAAATCGCACAGTTTCCGCTCTTAATACAAAGAGAAGAAATCTGAACCAATGCATCTGGACGTGCCTCAAAAATAACACCGATAACACCGATTGGGCAGGAAATTCTATTAAGCACCAGCCCTTCATCCAATTCTCTTTCAAAAATCACTTTTCCTACAGGATCTTCCAACTTTGTAAGCTGGTCCAATCCTTCCAAAACTGATTTCAGTTTTCCTTCATCAAATTTCAATCGTTTATATACTGCATCAGAAATTCCATTCTCCTTTGCATTCTTCAGGTCAATCTGATTGGCTGCAAAGATTTCATCCTTCTTTGCTTCCAATGCCTTCGCTACCATTCTTAACGCTTCGTTTCTCTCCTCATTACTTGTTGCAGCAAGCTTTGGGGAAATTAATTTCATCTGATGTGCTTCTTCACGAATATTCATAATAAAACCTCTCTTTATAAAAATTTTACGCCTTGTAAAAACAAGGCGTAAAGATTAAACATCTCACACGATGTCTCCTAATACAATAGTATGACATCTTTAGAGAATTTTGTCTATATAATTCCAAAAGCTCCCAATAATAAAAGTACAAGTAAAATCGGCGCAATCACTTTAACCATAATGGTGTAAAGAATTCTTCTACCAAATTGTTCACCATTTCTGGTAACTTCATCAATGACATATTTTGGCTTAGCAACCCATCCAATTAAAATACAGGTTCCGATGGCAACTAATGGCATCAGAATATTGTTTGAAATGTAATCAAAAATGTCTAACAGCTGTGCGCTGCCATCTTTCGGAGTGTTCGGAAGCTTTGCTTCAAAATACAGAAGATTGTATCCCAAACAAATGATAACTCCAATCACTAAAGCTATGGTTGTTTCAATAATTGTTGCTCTTCTTCTGGAAATCTTAAATTTATCCATCAGACTGGCAACAACTGCTTCCAACACAGAAACTGAACTAGTCAACGCGGCAAACAATACCATAATAAAGAACAATGCTCCAACAATCTGTCCAACCGCGCCCATTTCTTCAAAGACCTTTGGAATGGCAATAAACATCAGTCCCGGACCCTTGGTCATTCCCTGCGGTCCCATGAAAACATAAACTGCCGGAATAATCATGATACCTGCCAAAACAGCAACAATAGTATCAAAAAATTCAATCTGGTTCACCGCACCCATCAAATTATCTTCTTTTTTCACATATGAACCATATGTAATCATGATACCCATGGCAACACTAATACTATAAAAGAGCTGTCCCATGGCATCCATCACAATCATAAAGAACCCTTTTGCTGTAATCCCGTCAAAATCAGGAATCAGAAAGACCTTTAATCCTTGAACTCCGGTTCTTCCGGATTCAGGGTCCTTTGTAAACACACCAAAGATAGCGATTCCAATAACTAAAAAGAAAAGAATCGGCATCAATATTTTTGACATAGATTCAATTCCTTTGTTAACACCGCGGAACACAACAAAAGCAGTAGCAATCATAAAAATTGCCGTGAAAATAATCGGTGCATATTGCTGGGTAATAAATCCGCTAAAGTATTCCTTACCTGCTGTCTCTATACCTCTTCCTGTAGTAAATGCAACTGTATATTTCAGTACCCAACCACCAATAATGCAGTAATATGGCAAGATCATAAACGGAACAATAGCAGAAAATAATCCCACAATCTTAAATCGCTTATCAATCTTTCCATAAGCGGTCAGCGAACTCTGCTTTGTTTTTCTTCCGATTGCCACTTCAGATACCAAAAGTGTAAAACCAAAACTCAAAGCGAGGATAATATAAACAATTAAAAACACTCCACCACCATCTTTTGCTGCCAGATAAGGAAATCTCCAAATATTTCCCAATCCCACTGCACTTCCTGCAGCAGCAAGAATAAAGCCAAGTGTTCCTGAAAACGAATTTCGCTTTTCTTTCATTATAACCTCCCACAATTTATAATCATCATTTTGAAAAAAGAATGTCGGTGTAGTAGACACCGGCATTCTTTCGACATATTTCTATCACATCTACCCAATCAAGTATACACACATTCTTCCTATAATGCAAGAACCCCTTGATTTGTCATTTTATTCCAATCTAGCCTTTTCCAACCTGCAGTAAGAATATCCACCTTCTTCGTAGACATTAAATATCCCTTTAACACGAACCTTTTCTCCGTCTTTCGGATACTTTCCTTTCGCCAGTTGGTACTCGATTCCTTGGGCACAACAAGCAGTTGCGTCCTGAATCACACAGGAATAATATACTTTTCCTGAAACACTCTCAGTGTAAATTCCATTAACGCCTTCCATAATAATTTCTTTTCCAATATATTGATCCGGATACATTACGATATCATTGACCTGGGAATACACCATGGTGGAGGACATCTTTGTCAAATCAATAGTATCCTCAATTACCGCAGTTTCCCGAATATCCTCGATATCCGGTGCTGTTGTAACTTCTTCTATTGTAATTTCCCGGGTGGTAACTCCCTCCTGCTTTGCAATCTCCTGATCTACAAAACGGTTTCCCGTTCCGCATCCGGAAAGAAATACCATCCCCAAAATAACACTGACCAATCTTCTCTTCATTAAGCTCTTCCTCCAATTTTTCCAATCAGACTGCACAGAAGAAATACTACAATATCAATTGCAACAATCGTTGAGCCCACCGGAGTTCCGTAAAGAATAGAAATCAAAATTCCCGATACGGAACAAATAATGGACAATACAGCCGAACAAACTGTTACAGAGAAGAAACTCTTGAAAATTCTCATTGCTGAAAGTGCCGGGAAGATAATCAATGCCGATACCAGCAGGGAACCTACCAGATTCATTGCCAGCACAATAATCACTGCAATAATAATCGCAATCAATAAATTGAAGGAATTAACTTTCGTTCCGATTGCCTTTGAAAAATTCTCATCAAAAGTTACTGCGAAAATTCTATTATAAAAGAAAACAAACAAAATCACCACAATCACAGACAAGACAATACATAAAATCACTTCTGATTGTTTCAGTGTCAGAATGGATGTAGAACCAAATAAGGTAGAACATACATCGCCGGACACATTGGTGGATGTCGAGAACAGATTCATCAGCAAATATCCGATTGCCAAGGCACCAACGGAAATCATTGCCACCGCTGCATCTCCTTTGATTTTGGCATTCTGGCCGGTCCAAAGCAACAGCACCGCGCAGATTACCGTAATCGGCAATACCAGTACCATATCGTCCGCCAATCCAACTACCGCCGAAATCGCCATGGCGCCAAATGCCACATGGGATAAGCCGTCACCGATAAAGGAGAATCTTTTCAGCACCAATGTTACTCCCAGGAGAGAGGAACACAGCGCAATCAGAACTCCTACGATTAACGCATACCTTACAAAAGGATATTCAAAATAAAATGCTAATGTATCCAACATAATTCTTACTCCGTTTTTATTTTAATGCCTGTTCCAAAACTTTCAGATTGTCTTCCATAATAGACAAATAGGTCACACCTTTTTCTACGTCTACCGAAGTCACGCCCTGCATGGAATTCATTGTAGCAATGGTCTGATTCTTTGACTTCGTATTTTCCACAACCGTCTCTGCAATCTTTTTATCGGAACCATCAATGGTCAATATAGTACTTAACCCCAATTCGTCTACTTTCTTTGCCAGAAACACCACGGTTTCAAAGCTTGCTTCCGTCTCAGCACTACAGCCTACAAAAGCCGCATAGTAAGATAAATTGTAGTCGTCTGTAAAGTATCGGAACGGGAATCTGTCTGCAAAAAGAAGTGTTTTCTTTGTACTGTTTTCAACAGTCTCTTTGAATTTGGAATCCAAAGCCTCCAATTTGCTCAGATATTCTTCCGTATTTTTCTTGTATTTTTCTGCATTCTTTTCATCAACCTGTACCAATGCATCAGAAATCTTCTGCACCAGTGTTTCCGCATTTTTTAAAGAAAGCCATACATGCTCATCATATTCCGGTTCTTCTTCGCCTTCTTCCTCTTCTTCAGCCTGCATTCCTTCTACGACTTCTTCTTCTTTAACCTGTCCTTTCAAGGCATTCATCAGATTGATTACTTTCATATCTTTATTCACAGCTTCATCCAACGCACCTTCTACCCATGCATCGGATTCGCCTCCTACGTAGAGAAATAAATCACAAGTGGATATTTTCATAATATCTTCTGCTGTCGGCTGATAGCTGTGTAAATCCACGCCATTATCCAAAAGCATTGTAATTTCAACGTCATCATTTTCGCCAACAACCTGTCTTACCCAATCATACTCCGGATAGATTGTTGTTACAATATGAATCTTCCCATTATCCTTTTTACTCCCTGCACCGCAGGCTGTCAACCCTAATGCCAAAATCACTGTTAAAATCAAACTAATTACTCGTCTCATAGTTCCTCCATCATTCAATTTGAAAATCATTATCAAATTATACAAAGAGTCTCTTTTCTTGTCAAGATTTGAAAACTATTTTCATTTTCGCCTTGTCAAAAGAAAAGCCGTTGCATTGCAACAGCTTTTTCACTAGTTTCTCTTATTTGAAAAATCTAATCTTACAATTTTCAACTTAAATGTTTTATCAGCTAATTTTGCATAGAAGCGATAACTCTTTGGAATCGTATCATCTTTAATATCGCTATATTTCTTCATATAACTCTTTTCGCTGATTTTTGTATTCTTAATCCATGGTCGAATATCCCAACGGGTATCATCCACACTGAACAATGTTTCAATATTTTCAACACCGTTTTCCTTCGCCCAGTTTTTCAGTCTCATCTTAGACGCTGTCTTTCCAATCGTATCGAAAACAATTCTTCCACCCGGGAATCTCAATGCCATAGCATTAAACAATTTTTTAATATCTTCCTTTATCATATAGGTAAATACGCCGGAAGCAAAGAAAAGTACTCCGTTTTCCGTATTGATTTCATCAAACCAGGCCATATCCATAATGTCATAATCCAGGTTTCGGATTCTGTCTGTTTCAGGCAACAATTCATTTCTGAAGTCCATTCTGTCCGGACTGTCCAGATTATAAATCATGCATCTCCCATTATCGCACTTATCTGCTGTCTGATCCAAACCACAACCAATATTTACAATCGCAGCATCCGGATGTTCTGATAAATATTCCAGAATTTCTGCTTCTATATCATTTTGTCTCTGAGCAGCTTCCATTGTTTCAAACTGCTGAACTTTTCCACTTTCTGCTTTTTCTACTTCTTCAGCATTATACTCCAGTCGACTGATTAAATCTAAAGCGAATTCATCATGAAATAATGTCGGGAACTTTTCAATACAAATTTTCTTTCTATAAAGTGGAATTACCATTTCTTCCTGCAATGTTCCCTTTTCAATCTGCACCGTTTCCATTTCATCCTCCTGTACTATAAAAGTATTCCTTCATCATCATACTCTGACTACTAATTTACCACATTTCCTGTATTTTTCCAAGATTTTGCCTTATTTTCTATAACACTTTTCCCCTTAAATATGGTATTATATTATTAATTATTATTGCACGGAGATAATAAAATTGAATATTGAGACTAGGAGGACAAACTATGAAGAAATTATTAATCGTAGTGGACATGCAGAACGACTTCATTGACGGTTCTTTGGGAACACCGGATGCAGTTGCAATCATTCCAAACGCAGTCAAAAAAATTGAAAACTTTGACGGCGAAGTAATTGCTACCATTGACTCGCATTACGAAGACTATTTTGAGTCCGAGGAAGGAAAAAATCTCCCGGTTCCTCACTGTATCAGAGGTACCAAAGGTTGGGAACTCCATCCGGATATTAAAAAGGCTTGTGAGGACAAAAATTACGTTGCAGTTGAGAAATTAACTTTCGGTAGCCGTGATTTACCGGAAATGGTTTATGAATTACTGGGTGAAGATGATTTGACCATTGAAATTATTGGTTTATGTACAGACATCAGCGTTATTTCCAACGCACTGATGTTGAAAGCATTCTTCCCTGAAGTAGAAATCACGGTAGACTCGTCCTGTTGTGCAGGTTTCACTCCTGAAACCCACGAACCGGCATTACAGATTATGAGATCCTGCCAGATTATTGTAATTTAAATAAGATGAGAATTTAGAAAGAAGCTATGGTATTCATCCATAGCTTCTTTTTTACCTTTCAAACAAAAAATTCTCCTTACCTGATGAGAATTCAATATTATACTAAATTATATTTCTGTGCCAAATAAGCAAACACTGCACCGAATACTAACATTGCAATACCCAATGCCATCAATCCACCGCTTTCACGAGGATCATTTTTCAAAAGACGGAATTCCGTCGGATCATCATAATTGATTTTTATACGGACCTTCTGTCCGATTTTCGGGATTTTTCTGTTAATAAAAATACCATTGGACAGGAAATATGTTTTTCCGTTGAAGTCAATTTCATAAACAGGACATTTATATGGTCCGTCAAAACGTCGTTCCTGTAAATCGTTACATACTGCCAACATTTCATAATTACATCTGCTTCTGAAAGTGCTGATATAGCAAAAATGTGCAATGGTCAGAAATGCACCGAACGCCATCAAGAAAACAGGAACTGCTTTATAAACGGCAGTTTTAAAATCCATTAAATCTTTCAGTTCACTGAACTTTCTGACTTCTACAATATCCTTCATTGATACAACGCCTAAAGTCTCAAGTGCACCGACGGAAAACAATACGCTTCCCAAGAAAATCAGAAAAATTGCAAATGTGGTATGTCCTCTTCGCTCAATTTTTCTGGCTACATATAATGCAAAACCAACTACGGCAAATGCCTGTGATGTAATTCGCAGCGCATTCAGATAATCTTTCTGAATTACAAAATAGGCAATTCCTACAATGGTCGCCACAATCCAAACGTATCCGATGATACTAAAAACTACATTTCTAATTCTACGTAATATTCCCATATTTTATCTCCCTTTCCGTACCAACAAACCTATATTTATTCTATTCCACATCTACCACATTTTCAACAAAATCTTACAAATCGGAACAGAATTTTTTACTTATTTTCTACCCAAATATAACCAAAGGCATTCGGTCCCCAATGGCACGCAAGTGCAGGATCTAAATTGTCATATTCACCCATATATTCCCGATACTTCGGATCGGTCATTTCAATCAATTCATCCAGATTATCTTTATTGTACGTGTAGGACGGAACAATCTTGTATTCCGGATCGTGTCCGGTCTCGTAAAGACGCTCTACAATCTCTTTCATTGCCTTTTTCAAGCCACGAACCTTTCCTACCAGTTTCACTTCTCCGCTAATGCTGTCAAGTGAAATCAACGGCTTAATATTCATCAGATTTCCGGCCAAATAAGCTGCCTTGCTAAGTCTTCCACCCTTATATAAATATTCCAACGACTCCGGAATTGCAATAACCTTCAATCGCGGAATCAGTTCATTAACTTTCTTTTCCACAAAGTCCAAAGACTTGTCACGATATTTGTTAATTTCTTCCACCAAAATTCGAATGCCCCCTACAGCACTTCTCGTATCGATTACACGAACCTTTGGTTCTTCGCTAAACAGCATCTTCAACGAAGAATATGTTCCTGAAATTTTGGATGAAATCGGAAGAACAATCACTTCATCTCCCATCTCAATAAATTTCTTAATCATATTCTGTGCCATTTCCAATGATGGCAGGGATGTCTTCGGGAAGATTTTTTCTCCGATAAAAATCTTGTAAAACTCATCAATGGAGAGATTTACACCATCCAGATATTCTGTTTCTCCCATCAATATTTTTAACGGCAGAATATCCACATTCAATTTTTCTTTTTCTTCCTGTTTAATACTGCTTCCGGAATCTACAAGTACTCTAATCATAACGGTCCTCTTTTCCTTTTTTTTCATCAACTTTTTCTATTATACCACTAATTCTCAAGATAATCTCACATTTCTAAACAAAAAATAAATTTCTTTTGCTACAGAAAAAGAGCCCAAACCCTGAACCGGGTCTGAGCTCTTAATAATCCTTTTATATTGCCTTATGGTTTTACAACCGGTGCATCTTCACTCCATGCATAGTCAATCTGTTCGTAGGCCGGATTTACCGCCTTCAAGATTGTATTATAAAGATAATTGTGTTCTGCTTCACTATCCATCATCAGGTTCTGATAGAGTGTATTGCTGATGCTGTAAATTGAAAACTGAGAAATATTACTGTATACGTAAGAACCGTCTTTTAACTGAGCGTATGCTCTTACTTTGATGGTTGAAGTATAGAACGGAACCTTCTTCAGTAACTTCATTGTCATAGCATAGCTGGAAGAATTATTTAATTTTCCGTAATGCTTTGACAGTTTTCCGTAAGCATTTGCTTCATAGTCGTAAACAGTCTTCGCATTGCTTCCTACAACCATATCTGCATCTGTTGCATAATCAGCCAAACCGTAAACCAGTCCTTTTTTCACTACATCATCTGATTCTGTTACGCTGTAAACAACACGATATCCTTCTTTCTTTACATTCATCTGACAACCGTTGATTTCAACCTGAACAGATTCTTTTTCAGTGGTTTCTTCTTTAGTTGTAACTTCCTTTGTTGTAACTTCTTTGGTTGTTTCCTCGGAAGTCACTTCCTTTGTTGTTTCGGTTTCACCAACTTCACTCTTAACCTTCAAGGTTGTAGTGCCACCGGCATAAGTAATTACAACTGCGTTTTCCCCATGATTTAAAACGGTCAATGGGATAATCAATCCGGCACCCTGAATATTCTGTGAATTTAATGTTGCACCGTTTACTGTTACTCCGCTGATTCCTGCAGGAACGTTTGCGTAGATACCACGTTCCGGTGTAAATCCGGGAGACTGGATATTTACAACGGTTGCAAGAGATCCGCTTTCATAATAGTACTGTGTTGGCTGTCCGCCATCATCGTAAATCTGTACCCATCCTGCGTTCACTGCAGATGTTTCCTCCTTCTTTGTTGTCGCTTCCTGAGATGTCACTTCTTTCGTTGTCTGAGGTGCAGCTGTTGTTGCCGATGCAGAAGTTTCTTCATTCTTTTTCGTAATAGAGAAATCGGTTACATTACAAGCACCATCTTTGGATGTAATTGTCAGCTTATATGTTCCCTTTGCAGCAAAATTAATTTCTGCAATATGAGGGATAAATGTTTCCCATCCTGTACTTGCCTGAACAGGAACATTGACTGTTGTTCCGTCATTTAAAGTAACAATCATTGCACTGGTATTCCACTGTGCATTTCCTGCTGCAAGATTCAAAGTAATGTTGTACTTTCCTGCCTCAGCTACATGAATATAATAATCCATGGTAGAGCCTGTTGTTAATCCGCCTGCGTAAGTGATTCCATTCGCTGTTGTATATGAAATTCCACTGGATTTTGAAGCGCAGGAATCTACTTTCACAGTTCCCGGAACTTCTGTTACTGTGGCTTCCGTAATGCTACCTTCTCCCACAATTGGAAGGATGGTGTCATAGATTGCGTTTAACAAACTCAATGAACTATTTGTAGAATCCTGACTAATTTCCCAAATCATAATTCCACCAGCATTGTTTGCAGCGTAAGTAGCTTTCTGCTTCATCGTTGGAATTCCATTATAGTAAACGGTAGTTCCGTTAATCACTGCAGAATCTGTTTGGGCATATGCTGAATTCTTTGCAACGATATCTGCATAAGAAGCCCAGTTTGGTTTTTCGTAGAAAGGTACACCGATTACTAGCTTATTTGCAGGAACGCCCATGGTATTTTTCCAATAATTAAAGGACTCTGTTGCAAAACTATATGGAGAGTGCCCTACACCGTCACTACCGTTATCACCGTCATATGCCATAAGGTTGACGAAGTCTAACAGATTTAAAACTTCACTGGTAAATCCGGCACCGCTGGTAGCAGCTACGGCAACTGTTAAAATCATATCGTTCTGATTGCAAAGCGTTCTCAATTTCTTCATGAAGTCCACGTACTGTGACTGTGTTGAAGAAGTTGGGTATTCCCAGTCAATATCAATTCCTTTGAAGCCCTGTGCTTTTGCTTGGCTTACAATGCTGTTTGCCAAAGACTGACGTTTTGCTTCCGTATTGGTGTTCAGTGCAAAAACTGTTCTACACAATCCGTCCGATGCGCCGGAATGAGACCATCCACCAACGGAAAGAACCGGTACAACATTATGCTGATTACAAGCATTAATCATTGCCTTAATGTTTGAAGACTCTCCACTGATGCTTGTCATAGTTCCGTTTCCACTGGCATCCGGAAGACCGAATGCATAATATGCATGGGTCAGTTTGTCCCACTGAACCTGACTAGTGTAATTTCCATACCAGTTTGGATAATACGCAACAACCTTAAAGTCATTTCCGAATTTTGTAGAAGATGTATTCTTTGGAATATCCACAGACACTTCTTCCTTCTGAGTCTGTGCTTCACTCTGATTTTCTGTTACCTGTTCATTTCCTGCACCCGGAATTGTTGCAACACCGGTTACGGAGTTCAAATTAAAGGTTTCCCAAGTTCCAACAGTATCTGCACAGGCATGTAAAATTCCTGCTTTTGTATCGTTAATGTCTGCCTGAACATATTTTCCATTGGCATTTGCCTTAATTGCATAAGTTCCGTTAGACTGTTTTTCCAATGAGAATTTTTCCCAGTCACTGATTTTGTTGCTTCGTGCAATAACCGGATTTTCAGTGTCCGTATCGTCAATTACTGCACAAAGATATTTATTGTTTGCTCTTGCCTGGAAGGAATAAGTTCCGTCGCTGTTTCTGATAATTCTGAACTGTTCCCATCCACCGGCTGAATCTCTGTCCGCAATCAGGTTGGATTCGCCGTAATCTTCTGAACAAACATATTTGGAATTGATCGTTGCCTGAATTCCAAAATAACTATCATTTGTTAACGCAGTATCGGCAAAAACAACGGTTCCAGGTAATTTGGGTTTCATATTGTTATATGTTATGCCCCTTTCACTGTTGTTTGTTCCGATATTACTGCTACCCCATTTTGTTCGGATGGATGATTCAGAGTCGCTGGAAGGATTTACTTTTCCTGCATTTGCGTATTCATGATAAATACCCCAGCTTCCCATGCCATTTGATTTATAAGACCAGTTGGTATAATGCCAGCCGGCTTTATTCATCTTATCAAGAACATACTTCCATTTTGCATCACCGTCAAAACAGTTAAACTCACCGATATAAGTCGGTACTCCGTAATTTGCACTGTTAACGCTGCTTACAAGATTGTTAATTGCATTAACCTGTCCGGTGTAGTTGGCATCTGTATCCGCTACGTAGTCCCATGGATAATGATGATACTCATACATTACATTTGTCCAGCCATACTTTGAAGGATTTGGAAGGTTTCCTGTTCCCCAGCATGATTCCATAATAATAATATGATCCGGATCAACGGAACGAATTGTATCATACATCTGGTCATAAAATGCCCAATGCTTTTCACCGGTACTTCCGGCTTTTTCTCCCGGCTCATTTAATGTGTCATATCCTGCTACCGCCGGATTGCCTGCGTAATGCTGTGCCACAGTTCTCCACAGGTCTAAAGTCTGATTCTTTAATGTGTCGTTACTGAAGAATGTAACCTTTTCAACACTGTCAATGACCTCTCCGGAATGGTCCTGCCCGTTTTGTGAACCGAATGCACCGTGAAGATCTAAGATTACATAGATTCCTCTCTGGCTACACTGTTCCACAATCCAGTCCAGACGGGTAAATGCATCGCTTCGCAATACCCAGCTGTTACCAGATTTCTTGTACAGATTCATATAAGTAAAAGGAACTCTGATTACCGACATCCCCATATTCTTACAATTGTCTAAATCATCTGTTGTAAAGTAATTACTCTCATAGTATTCCAAAAGTTCCAATGCCTTATCCTGGCCAAACTGGTTGGTTAACCCTTCCAGAATTGTCTTCTGATCCGCAGCGGATGTAGAACTCATCCAGCTTTCCTGAACGAAAAGATTTCCGATGTTTGTTCCACGAAGATAAACATTGTTTCCTTTTCCGTAATTGTTCTTTACATAAGTTCCGTCGACTTTCAAAAAGTCATTTTTTGTAAAACCGGTGGACGCTGCCTTAACCGTTTTTACGCTTTTCTCCATTCCTATTCCGGTCATTAATCCGGTGGTGAGACACATTGCCATGGAGCAGGCAAATGCCTTTTTCGCAATTTCTTTGATTTTCCGCATTTTTTCCTCCATCCTTGCGTTGCTTCAAGATTTATAAATCTTACCGGTTTGTCATTTTAGCGAGATTTATATTTCTGTTTTTGTTTTTTCTTACCCTGCCCCTTTATATTACTTACGCCTCCAATCAGCAATTTTCGTTTGTTTTTCTCCTGCTGATTTTCGGCGTGTAATAACTTTTCTAATCGTCCAAATTGACGATGGTGCGATTCCAGTTGTAATCGCAATATTCGTAGTTCGAATCAACTACTTTCAAAATCTGCTGATACAGATAATTATGCGCTGCTTCCACTGCACATTGCTGTTTCACTCCTGAAAAATACAGAATCATCAACAAAACAGCAAGCACAGACACATATTTTTTTTTCATAATTTTCCCTTTAAATTGTCCTTATTATTTTACTAATGTCTTATCCCAGTCAAAATCTACGCTCTCATAGTTTGGATTTACTACCTTCAAAATACACTGATATAAGTAGTTATGTGCTGAATAATTTGTCATCAGGCGATTCTGATATAAATAATTTGCCAAATTATATACCGTCAATTTTTTCACTCCACTATAGATATAAGAACCATTCTTCAATTTTGCATAAGCTCTGACACTAATCTGTGCTGTATAGAATTGTGCCGTTTTAATGTTCTTCATTATCATTGCAAAACTCTTTCCATTTGGATATGAACTTAGGTTTCCACTAAGCACTCCTTGCTCACCACTATCATAAGAGTGAACAGATGTATTTTTACTTCCCACAACCATTTCACTGTCTTCAGTTCTGTCTGCCAAACCATAAATCAATCCGGTACTTACAATTTCATTGTCCGGATCATTCGATGAAAAGACAACACGGAATCCTTCGTAGGTCGTACTAATCTGATATCCGTTAATTTCAACCTGAGCCCTGCTAAAAGTAGTTGGTTCCTCTGTAGTTATTTCTTCCGTTGTTTCCTCTGCAGTTGTTTCTTCGGTTGGCTGTTCTGTAGTTGGTTCCGGAGTCTCAATCTCTCCATTGCGAACCAAATTAAAATCGGCCACATTTACTGCTCCTCCTTTTGCCATAACAGAAATCTTATATGTTCCTGCCGCTCCGGCATTAAAGTCACAACTGTGATTTACAAACGCTTCCCAACCGGTACTTGCAGTAATCGGTAGTGTCTGAAGTTCCTGATCATTAACTTTCACAACAATGCTTTCCGCATTCCACTGAGCATCACCTGCTGCCAACGGCAGATTGATTGTATAAGAACCTTTTTGTTTAACGTTTACGTAAAAATCTAAATATGAATTATTGTTTAATCCACCCGCATAGGTTACTCCACCATTCGTTGTCGTAAAAGTAATTGCACTGGATTTGTCATAATAATCTTTGACATTTACTGTGCCCGGAACATCAGTAATAATGGTTCCACCGGTATTTCCGTCTCTCCAAGCAGTCTGTCCGTCATAGATTCCATCCTGTATTACTTTCAGTAGCGAAGTTGAATCCGTTGTATCCTGCGTCAATTCCCAGTTCATAACACCTGCATAACTCTTTGCTAACGGCATAATCCCTTTCACTCTGTTATACAGGCTGTCCCCTCTGCTCTGACCAACAATGTCACTATATGCTGTATATGGTCCGTCAGCATAGAAAGGAACACCTAAAACAATCTTTTCTTTCGGAACACCTTTAGTATTCATGAAATAGTTTATTCTTGATGGATAATTACTTGCGCTACAATCGTATTCCATCAACATTACATAATCAAAATACGTTAATGCCTTATTTGTTACGTTTCCTGCATACCATTGTCCAATTGCAGTTGTGAAAGATAAATTATTTTCTTTACATTTTGCACTTAGGGTACGCATCCACGCTTCATAATTGTTCCATACTTCCTGAGATGTGTGACTATCACCCTCAATATCAATGTCAATTCCATCTAAATTATATTTCTTTGCGAAGGCAATAATTTGATCATTAAAGCTGTCCATTCTGGATGGTGTAACCAGAGCTGTATAATTATCACCATAATCCGCACCACCTAACGATGCACAAACTTTAACCCCATTTCGATGTGCTGTTTCAACAATATTCTTTGTTAATGTGTCATTACTATAACTTAAATTTCCGTTTGTATCCGGATTGCAAAATGCCAAACAAATATGAGTCAAAGCAGACCAGTTAATCTTCTGATAGAAACCAGATGCTGACCAGTTTGGTAAATATCCTACAGAAAGATATTTTCCGGAATTATTTGTTGAGCCTTCCTCTGGTGCAGTCACCGGTTCAAATACATTTACCGGGTTCTGCTCCTGCGCCTTTGTTGTTTCTTCCACTGTTGTAGCTTCCTCAGTTGGTTTTTCTGTCGTTGTCTCTTCTGTCTGCAAAAGTTCCATTGTGAAACTATTCATATTGCAGGCTCCGCCACCGCCATTTGTTGTCAATGAGATGGTGTGCTTTCCTCCTGAAAGATTAAACTGTGTCATATGATTAATGAATGCATCCCACGCTGTACTTCCGGTTACCGGAATACTGGCAACCTGCGTTCCGTCTACAGAAACAATAATGTTTGATGCATTGTACTGCGCATTTCCTGCTGCTAAAGGAAGAGTCATCTTATAAGTTCCTGCAACTGCATTTACCTTATAAGAAATGGATGAACCATTGTTAAAGTTTCCTGCATAAGCATCTACGGTAACTCCTGAAGAAGCGTCGGAATAATTTGTAATCTGTACTATTCCCGGAATTGTAGTAATCACTGCGCTACTTCCTGAAATTTCTTCTCCCGGCATTGCAGATTCCTGTGTCGGTGTTTTTTCTACCACACCGTCTTCCGGTGTGCCATATGCTTCAATTTCATAAAGAGAATTTCCGTAAGTGGTAGCACGCTTTGTCATGTCCACTTTAATGTAACGTGCTGTTTTGTTTACATTTGTTACATCTAAAATTGCTCCCTGTGCACCGTTTGTAACAGTACGAATGGTTTCCCAATGACTATCATCGGTAGAAACCTGTACGGTGTAATCTGCAGCCGATGCTGCTTCCCAAGTTAATTTAATCTCATCTAAATTGTAGTTCTTTTCCAAATCAACTTTTGCCCACTGACTATCACTCCATTCAGATTCCCAGCGACATCCGTCTTTGGATTTATTACCATCGGTAAGTTTATCTGCTGTATAATCAGCATTCTGCATTTTGGCATCAGTACTTCTTGTCGATGATACCGTTGCCGGCTTATTCAATGCAATGTCTCCAATGGAAATTTCCTTGGAATTTATTGCACTGTCTGTCTGACCGTCCAGATAAGCCATTGCCTTGATTGTTGCAGACTTACTTAACTGAAATGGTCCACTGTATGTGGTTCCGTTTGTTTTGGATGGTGTAGAACCATCGGTTGTATATTTAATGGTTGCTCCCGGGGTGTTGGTTTTTAATACAACACTCTGAGCTTCTCTGTAACATTCATTAGAAGGTTCAATGGTTGGTGCTGCAACGCCGGAACCGTAGTTTATAATGTACTGTCTTGCTCCACCGCTATATACACCGCCACCGGTATTATTAATGACGTGGTCTGTTCCCGGATTTCCCGTTAACATAACAGAACAGATATTGTGTACTGTAACCCCTGCCACATCCGGAACTTCCATCACGGTGTTCTGGGTTACTGCCGCATCTCTGTTATATAAGTACATTCCCAATCCGTATGCCTGGTGAGAAATTACTTTATCGGATACTTTATAAGAAGCATACCCGTTCACGCCGTTGTGAGTCCAGGAACTCTGGTTTGGAACATCATATGGCATTTCACTCTGATACATATAAGTTCTTCCACCGTTTCCGTTCCAGATGGTCTGGTATTGATGGAAATGTTCCACCATCAACCCGTAAATGGTTACATTATTTCCATTTACGACAATTCCGTTTGTCGTCTTGTTGGTATTCCAACCCACGCCGTATGTATGATCTGCACGCCATACCCAGAAGTTATCTCCAATCACATCATTGGAGTTGATAATAATACAGGTATCTGCCGCAGTTGCCACATTTTCCACACCACCGACACGGAAGAAAACATCTCCGATGAAAATCGGGTTGGAGCCGTGATTTCTTGCAGAACCGGGTTCTCCAATCTGAAGCATAGTTCTTGTATTTTTTGTACCTGCATCAAATAAAAGTCCTGCAATCTTAATGCCGTCTGCATCTGCTGTTTTAATACATACATTTCCGTTAGTAGACTTTAAGGAAGCGAGACCGATTCCCAAAACTACCGTATTTTTGTTCTTTACTTCAATTGGTTTGTTGATGTTATAAATGCCCGGTGTGAAGATTAGATGTTTTCCTTTCTTCAACTCGCTATTAATGGTGTCCACCGAATCAGATGGTTTTGCCACAAAGCATTTATCAATGGAAATGAATGTTCCGTTATTATTTCCTGCCCAGGAAACGCCCTTTGAATTGGTTCTTCTTTCCGGAACGAAAATTCCATATTCTCCATTGTTGTACACTAAGAATGGTTTTTCATAAGAATCCGGAGTCTGTGCAATCGGCGTGTAGTGTGCCTGTCCATCTTCGTTTGGTGTATTGGTACATCCTACGAAGTTCATATTCCAGTTGGAACCACTCCAGCTTGCCCATTCTGTATTTCTTGAAATCCACTGCTGCTGTGATCCGGAGTTTGTAGAACCGGTTACCTTGGTGTCTGCTAAAAATCCTCCACTTGCCCATCCGCCGTTATCATGTAAATCAAGATTTCCGTTAATCTGCATTCTTCTAAGAGAAACCGCCTGAGATGTTGCCCACATCATGCTGCTGTCCACCGTCAGGTTTTCAGCCATTCTCCAAAAGTTACAGGTTGCATTGTGGTTACTGTCACCGCCCAGCCATCTGGCGGTGCAGTTCATTTTACCCACATGGGTATCGGTAGGTTTTAAGCCCAACCCCGATACCTGTGTGTAAAATCCAACGTAGAAATCGAGAGAGGAATAATTTCCCGGTTTAAAATAAAATGCATATCGGTCGCTGCCGAACTGATTGTTTTCCTGTTTGCTCCATGTACTTGATAAAATGGACTGCACTTTTGACATGTCATCATTTTTATCAAAGATATATACATTGTTTCCAAACAACTGAATTTCTTCTGAAATCGGATCAGAATCTCCGGACTCGCCGCTACTTAACTGTGTTCTTACTTTATAGTAATAAGACCCTGCCGTTTCATCGATGTAACTGTTTGTTGAAGATGTAGCAATCTTTGTATAAGTGCCGTATCGGCTGTTGCTACGATAAATATTGTACCCTGTTGCTCCGTTCACACTCCCCCAGCTAATTGTTTTCTTATTTCCGTTCTTTGAAAATTGTAAGTTTGTCGGTGCATTCTGTTCTGCTCCGTAGGCAACTTTTGCAAATTCCAATTCCCCAATGCCTGCACTTGTAAATACCATTGCGGCAATTGCCAAAATACATACAATTTTCTTCCATA
>JAEEGL013823521.1_pt1 | contig 138586 bp, 123 predicted proteins | sample 9134231 | NCBI WGS metagenome assembly JAEEGL01 (sample SAMN16246548, study PRJNA631951) | gut metagenome | biome: gut microbiome; feature: rumen; material: fiber-attached | host: Bos | place: Iran: Karaj | collected 2018-10 | reverse complement strand
TTATTGATATGACTTTTAAGGAAGTTCGCCCGAACTTACAAAGACACTTTAAAAAGTAGGGTTGTATAAAAAACTTCCTTACCGTAAATTAGTTATACAACCCGTCCCCCTTTTCAGTTTACCCCAAACCTAGTAATTAGATATATAATCTAATTACATTATAAATAATAATATAAAATAATTAGTTTGTCAAGCAGTAATTTAAAAATAAAAAAAGACCTCGTCGGGCGCATAGGTCCAAATTAGGTCTTTTATATTAGATTATTTTTGGGTGTTTTCGCGTTAATTACAGCAAGAAATGCTCGGCGGAGGTGTATGCCTTGGCGGTCCCCGTCTGGGAAATCATATATTCGCGGTTGCGTTTGCTGCCTTCAAAAAAGAGTGTTCCGGCCTTAATTTCCGGCGCAATTATGCGGTCAAGCCGCTCCGTCGGCTTTAGATAGCCGGACATTTTTAGAGATTTGGAAAGTTCCAAAGCACTCATCTTCGTTATTCCGGCGAGCATTTTTGCCGCCGCAAGCGTAATCAAAGCTGCCAAATTTGGTTTCAGATTCCTAACTTTACGTCTAAGAACAATGTCCGTTCCGTCAAGATAGGCGATTTTTGACCATATTTTCCCGTCAATCTGCCAATTTTGCCCATCGGTTGACGGGGCAGTAACGGCGGCAGGGTGTGCTTGTTTTGCTTCCGCCTCAATTTGACGACGGCGGATGGCCGGGATATGCAAGTTATATTCGGCAGGGGTAACACGTGCCGGCTCCGGTTGCGTTGGCTGAAATTCCTGCCGCGGTAAAGTGTTTCCCCCCTCATTTTCAGGTGCGGTTTGAATATTGTTTTGCGGAGTAAAAACGGTGTTTGGCGCGGTTTCCGCGTGCTGTTGGGGTAGTTGTTGCGGTGTTGTGTATTTTTTGCTGAATTGCGGGGCATTTTGGGTTAAAAATTGCTCTTTTTGTTCCAAAACAAAGGGGAGTGAGCCTTCCGCTTCAAACTCTTCCCCTGATTTTAAGCGTAAGCGCAGTTTGACCTTTTGGTTTTGGGTGCCGGTTTGTGTTCCGGCGCGGTTAAAGTTTTGGTAATTTTTGTTTTCAAAATTGTCACTCATACAAAATGCCCTCAAAATGTTTTTTTGGCTGATTTTTTAATTTGTAAACAACCTTATGACATATAATACCAATATTTTATTTATATGTCAAGTTATGGCAAAATATGATATTTATATGTCAAAGGATGTTTATATATATGTTTTTCAGACGGTAAAATGCTTTGGTGGACTTTGTTTTGTGGGGTATCTGCTTGACATATAAATTTTGGGATGAAAAATAATGCAAAATTTTGCGTATTTTTGTTTGAAAAATTGCAAGTTTTGCAGTTGCACTTTTTTTACTGATTTTGCAAGAATGATAATGCTTTAAAAGTTTTGGCATAATATTTATGCCAAGATTTGAAAGGGTTTGCGGTTACAAAAAAATTAACAATTTTGGGGATGTGGATGATTTTTGGGTTTTTGAAATTTTGATTTTTGGGGTAGTTTGGGTTAGGGTTTTTGGAAATTCCTGTTTTTGGTTAACTTTCTGCTAAATTTTTTGGAAATTCAGATTTTTTATATTATTCCCTTTCATTTAGTCCCAAAAAGCAATTTTAGCACAATATTTATGCCAAAGATGTAAGAAAGGCTATATCAAGTATCCTAAAAGTTTCCTTAAACTGCCATAGATAGTTAACAAATAAAATGCTATAATAAACATTACCTGCAGAAGGTTGTATCCAAAAATCAAAAGGATTTAAACTATGTCGAACAATGTTATTGATACAAGTCTAAACTGTATATCTTACGCACAAAGGGCCAATTTTTTGGTGGATATTTGGGATACCCGTTCTCCATGGGAAGCGGCATTTGTTGTTAATCGGCATATACAAAATGAGATAGGCCTATTTTTTATACGCAAAATTGTTCTTCCTAATTTAAGGTATAAGTAAACTCTTTAATTTTTAATATTATGAAAATCTAAAATAAAAGAATTTCTTGCTATTTATTCGCTCGGAAACAAAGAAGAACAAAAGCCGTAATAAATATTGTCGCCGTCAATCTATAACTTTGACATCAAAGAAGTTGCTTGCTTCTTGCGTGCCGGCGAAGCAAAATGTAGGTAAAAGTAAGAATAAAAGTAATAAGAATTTAGGCACTGTTTCTGTCGTTTATTGCTTCTTGTAAATTATTGAGAGCAATATCATATTCTTCTTTAGAGAGAAAATTATTATTAAAGGATGTTTTTATGCAAAATAAAAATAACGCTTTAATATCTTTACCATATAGAGATAAAAGCCCGGGGTATATTTTTGTTTCAGGGTTAAAATCTATTTCTTTGTAACAAAAGTCACCGAGTGCGTTTAATATTGCTTGCTTTGGGTTTAGGTCCCACAATTCATTATTATCTTCTATTTGTAAATAAATATTTTTTAATTTTTTAAAAATTTCTGGTACGAGAATATTTGTTTGTTGTTCAAATTGTTTTTCTATGTCCGATAATTCTTTTAAAAATATTTCTTTTTTATTAACTTTTTTTTCAGTATGTTTTTTAATGAAATAATTTATACTGCAAACAATTATAAATATGATGATAACATAAATCATAAAGTTTTTCCTTTATTTTTTGAGTTTAATTTATAGTTACTATTGTATCATTTTTTCATAAGCAAAGGGATTAAAAAACCCCTCGGCGGAAACCGAGGGGTTTAAACTAAACTCTAAATTAGAAGCGGACAAAGCGAACAACTTTCAACTCAGCACCGTTTTTCTTGCCGGTTTCGGCAATCAAATCGCGTACTGAAATTTTAGAGTCCTTAAAATAAGGTTGGTCAAGCAAGCAGACATCCTTATAGAATTTTTTAATTCTGCCGGGGATCATCTTTTCAATTGCTGCTTGAGGTTTGCCTTCGTTCTTTGCTTGTGTTAAGGCGATTTCCTTTTCCTTTTCAACGACTTCGGCAGGAACATCGGCCTCATCCAAATATTGGGCAACCATACCGACGGCTTGCATTGAAAGATCTTTTGCAAATTTCATCATTTCTTCTTTCTTTGAACCGTCACAGGCACCGTTTGATTTGCAAGCAAGTTCCACGAGAGCGGCTTTTTTGTTGTCGGAGTGCAAGTAGTAGTTCATTAAGCAGCTGTCTTGGCCCAAAGTCCAGCAAATGGCCTTTGTGAATGAAACATTTTCCCCAAATTTCGGGGCAAGTTCATGAATCATTGCTTTGATGGTTTCGTCTTTGGTGTAATCTGCGACAGTCGGGTTTGCAAGCATATAGTCTGCAATTTTATCGACTAAGGCAATAAAATCCGGGGTTTTGGCAACGAAGTCAGTTTCACAACCGAGATATGCCATAGCAACGGTTTTACCGTCGGCAGATGTTTTGATTGAGATTCTTCCTTCCTTTGTTTCGCGCCCGGCACGTTTTGCCATATCGGCAAGGCCTTTTTTGCGAAGGTAAGTTACTGCGGCTTCAACATCATTATTGTTTTGTGCTAAAGCTTCCTTGCAAGCACCGAGGCCGGCGCCGGTCTTTTCCCTTAAAATTTTGATTTGTTCAAGTGACATTTTTTACTCCTTATTTCTGTTTGGCGGCGAGGGCTTCTTTTTTAGCCTTTTTTTCTTCGCGGCCGTGTGCCTTTACTTCAGGCTCAAGTTCTTCTTCCTCTTCTAAGGTTTCTTCCGTAACATCTCCGCCGATTGCTTTTTTAAATGCTTCTGCAAGAATCGGGTTTTCAACTTCCTTTTCTTCTTGAGCATTTTCTGCAGCCGGGGCGGCTTCTTCACCTTCTGCGGTTACTACGCCGTTTGCTTCATTGCGGCCTTCGATAATAGAATCTGCAATAGCGGCGCAGAATAATTTGATTGCGCGTGCTGCGTCATCATTGCCCGGTATTGGTACATCAATATTATCCGGATCGCAGTTTGTATCGCAAACGCCGACGACGGTTATGCCTAAAGTTTTTGCTTCGCGGACTGCGCCTTGTGTATCCATCGGGTCAATTACGAAGAGGATATTAGGCAAAGTGCGCATATCGCGGATGCCGCCCAAGAGTTTTTTGAGGCGGTTCATTTCTTTTGTTAAGCGGGAAGATTCTTTTTTGGAAATTGCTTTCAAAACGCCTTCTGCTTCCCATTTTTCAAGTTCGGTTAATCTTTCAACAGATTTGCGAACTGTTTGGAAATTGGTTAAAGTTCCGCCGAGCCACTTTTCACTGATGCAAGGGCAATTTGCTCTTTCGGCTTCAACTTTGATTACATCTTGTGCTTGTTTTTTGGTACCGACAAATAAAAACTTAGCACCTTTTTTTGCTTCTTCTTTTACAAAAGCGCAAGCCTTTTTAAGTTCGCGTGCGGTTTTTTGCAAGTCAAGAATATGGACGCCGTTCCTTTCACCGAAGATATAGCGCCCCATTTTGGGATTCCAGCGTGAAGTTTGATGGCCGAAGTGGACACCCGCTTCAAGCATGGCTTTCATTGATACATTACTCATTTTTTCTCCTTAGTAAGTAACAGCCTAAATTTGGGTAGAGGTTACCCATGGTGGCCGTTTACTTTGGCGGTTTTTCGGGGCATTTGATTTACGAACTTTTTGCGCCCGTCAAAATCCGCGTACTTATATTATAGCAAATTACTATTAACTTGTCAGTATTTTGTTAGAAGTGTTTACACCAAAAATATGCCGCTTTCGTAAATGGTCAAGTGCTTGCCGTTCTTCAAAGTCGCAGTAACAAGTTTGTCCTCAGTATTAACAAGGTCCCAATGCAGGGCGGAATCGTTAAAACCGAGTTTTTGTTTTAAGGCCTTATTTAATTTGGCTTGATTTCCGGTAAAAGTATCGGCAAAACTTGCACCGAGTGCAATATGGCTGTTGCCGAAGTTTCCGCCGAAATTTTCGTCAAACAAAGTATCTGCCATAAATTTATTTATGCGGGAAAAGCGTTTGTCAGTTAAAGAAAATTCGCCGATTTGTGCCGCGCCTTTATCAAGGGAAATCATTTTTTTAAGGAAGTCCCCCCCTTGTTTTGCCGTCGCTTTAATTACGCGGCCGTTTTTAAATTCAAGGTTAACACCTTTGACATAAGTGCCGTTCCTAAAACTTGTTAAGTCGCTAAAATAAACACCGCGCGTGCCTCGCCAATCGGGAGAAGTAAAAATTTCAAAAGACGGAACATTGCAACCGCGTGCGGCAATAAATTTGCGGCTTTCGCCTAAACTTATTTCAAGGTCAGAATGTTTTGACTGCAAACGTAAAGTTTTAATCGGAAGTGCGCTTAAACGTGCGGCAATTTCCGCAATTTGGGAAGATACTTCCATAAACTTTTTTGCCGGGTTTTTTGCATCCAAAAAACACGCCTTTATTACTTGGTTTTCATATTCCTTAATTGTTAAACCTGCCTGGCGTGCCATGCCTTGTGTGGGGACATTTGCAAGTGTCCAACCAAACAAACCTTTTTGTTCGCGAACGTCTAAAATTTCGCGGATCGGCTTCCTTGCAAGGGAAGCAAGCGCAATATTTTTGGGGTCAACATTTTTTAAATTTTCCAAATTTTCCGGCGCGCGGAGTGCAATTAAACCGTGCAGATTTTCATTTAAACATTTTTCCCAAGGAGCCTGGAAAGTAAGTTGTGCTTTGCTCGCGGTTGTAAAAAATGTGCGTGCCATATTCTCGCTTTGATAAGGGCGAACAATTACATTAAAACCTTCTTTTAAAAGTTTTGTGTAAATGGTTTCCGCAAGCATTAAAGCAGGGGCGTCATAAGAAACCAAAATATTATCGCCTTTTTTAAATTTGCCGGCACGGGCATTTTTTAAGGCGGAAATTAAAACATCTGCATAGTTATTTAAATTCATAAGACCTCTTATTTAAAGCGGGCAAAAACAATGCTTGCTTCTTTGCCCTCTTGATTGGTTAATGTGTACCAAAAAGCATTTTCTTCGTCGGATTTATAGCAGTTTGCCGTAATGGTATCACCAAAAGAAATTTCTTTTTTAAAGTATACAATAAGGTCCGTAATATTTTTATTATCTAAAATTTCTTTCGGGGTGGCCTGCAAGGACCAAGATGTAAAATGCTGATTGTTGACGTGATTATTGACGTCCAAATCTTCAAGCCTGGTTTGAATTTGGCAAGTATTAACCGGTTGTTGGCCTTCAAAAGAAGGTGCCCTTAAAAAGTTTTGTTCCATGGCCGGTTCTGCCGGTGTTGACGGGTGGCCATCCAAAATAAATTGCGGTATGCGCGTAAGGCGGCGGGAGATTAAATCAATTATAACCCACTCTGTGGTGCCTTTGGCAAGTTCAACGCCGTCTTGGTCATACATTATAAAATCACGGCGTGATGTTATTTTTGTATACCCCACTACCCAAGTTTTAACCTTAACGGATTTACATTTTAAAGGTTTTGAAAAACTGATTTGTAATTTTGTTAAAACCCAGGCGATATGTTGAGGTGTTAAGGCCTCAAACCCGAAACCGAGATTGTCTGCATCAAGGCAGGCGGCTTCTTGGAAGAAATTTTGCAACCCCCACGGGGTTAATATATTTTGCGCATTAAATTCGTAATGGCGGACGTTAAATGTCTTTTCTAACATAAATATATTATAGCATTTTGCGTGTTACGACGGCAAATGCTTGGTATAAATAAAAAACCGTTTAAAAAATTATTTTATTTGGTTTATATAATTGATGATTTCAATCGCGGCTTTTGCCCCGCTACCTGCTGCTACTATGGCTTGACGGTATACGGCATCCTGGCAATCGCCCGCGGCAAATAGGCCTTCAATATTTGTACGGTGTTTGCTATCTACCGCAACGTGGCCTGTTTCGGTTAATTTCACACCGCTGTCTTGTAAGAATTTAGTTTGAGGTATTGAACCGATTGCTACAAAAACGCCTTGAACTTCCAAAGTTTTAATTTCTTTTGTTTCGGGGTTTTGTAACTCTATTCCGGTTACTTTGTCATCCCCTAAAAGTTTTGTGGTAACTGCCGGAATTACAAACTCGATTTTGGGATTGCTTTGTGCTTTTTTAATTGTAATTTCATCTGCCCTAAAACCTGCACGACGGTGAATTAAATAAACCTTTTGGCAGAAATTGGTTAAAAATAAGGCATCTTCAAAAGCGGTATTCCCACCGCCGATAATAGCAACAGTTTTACCTTTGTAAAAAAAGCCGTCGCAAGTTGCACAGGCAGATAGCCCGTGGTTTTTAAATTTATTTTCCCCTTCTACACCGAGCCATCTTGCCGTTGCACCGGTTGCGGCTAAAACTGCGTAAGAAGAAATAACTTCCCCTCCTTCAAGTTCGGTAAGCATTTTGTTGCCTTCTTTTTTAACGGAAGTAGCAGTTTTTTGCAAAATTTCCGCACCGAGGCGCTTGCATTGTTTATGCATCTTATCCATTAATTCAAAACCGTTTACAGGGTCAATAAAACCTGCATAATTTTCCACTTCACTTGTTTGAACAAGTTGCCCGCCGAAATTTTTACCACCCAGCATTATTGTTTTGAAACCTGCACGGGTTGTATATAAAGCCGCACTGCATGCAGCAGGCCCGGAACCTATAATTAAAACATCTGTTTCCGTCATAAAAACTCCTTAATCATCTTTTTAAATAGTTCTGATGGAAAACCCACCACATTATCATAACTGCCTTTTATTTGTTTTATAAAACAATCATCTTTATCTTGCATAGCGTAAGCACCGGCTTTATCTAAATTTTTGCTTGCAAGATTTTTTAAAGTTTTCAAATCTAAATTGCGTGCTTTGCAAAGGGTCTTATCGTACCCGAGCATTAATTTATTTTTATTTTTGCAAATCAAGGCAAGGCCGCTGTAAACCGCTTGCCAGGAATTATTTTCAATTTTCAAAAGTTTTAAAGCATCTTTTTCGTCTTTAGGTTTACCTAGTATTTTGCCTTTGCAATATACTAAAGTATCCCCGCCTATAATAAGAGCGTCCGGATACAACACCGCTACTGAAAAAGCCTTTTTTAAAGCAAGTTCTTGCACTATTTTATGGGGTAATTTTTTTGAAGTTGTTTCCTTTACAGTAGGATTAATAACGTCAAATTTATACCCTAGTTTTTTTAAAATGGCTTTCCTCCGCGGGGAACCGGACGCTAAAATTATACGCATTATCTGTTAAGAAAAGGTTTAATTAAACAGAAAGATACTACAAGCCCGATAATCCCGCAAATGCTTGCGTGCATCCCAAGTGGGCGAATACCTATTGCATATGATTGTGTAAAGAAAGCGCCTGAGTCTTTCGGTAATATAGAGAACAAGGCATCAAACCCATAACCGATACCTGCCGCTATTAATAATAATATTATGAAGTAAATAAGGTCTTTCATATTTCACCTCTAACAATGAATATTTAACATCTCTTTTACATTATTAAATACTTCCTCAACGGAAATATCTTTCATGCATTTAAAATGCCCAAGGGGGCATTTTTTCCCACCGTGTAAAGCACAAGGGCGGCAAGGTAAATTTTTTACCTCTATCACTCTATGCCCTTCACCGTAAGGGAAAAATCCAAGTTCTTTGGTTGTTGGCCCAAAGATTGCTAAAGTATGAACCCCAAAGGCTGTCGCGATATGCATGGGGCCGGAGTCATTTGTAACAAAAAGTTTTAAATGTTTCATTAAAGCCATAAGTTCGGTTAGGGTTGTTTTTGTCGCTAAATTTATTGGGTGACCTTCAGATAAACGTGCTACCTGTTCACTTACTTCCAAGTCTTTTGGCCCGCCGATTAAAACTGAAGTTAAACCAAGTTCCTTTTCCATACGGGTGATAAGTTTCGCATAATTTTCAGCCGGCCAACATTTTGTGGGCCATACGGAACTCGGATGTACACCAACTAAAATTTTTCCGTCCGCACCGGATTCTTTTAGAAGTTTTGCAACAGTTTCTTCTGCGTCGGTATTTCCGTTATCAAGGTTTAATTCCACTTTAAAATTATCTTGCACAATACCTTGAAGCAAATATAAATTGCGTTCTGCATCGTGAATCATCCAAGAGAACGGTACAGTTTTTGTGTAGAAGAATCTTCCTTCACTGTTACTAAAACCGATGCGTACTTTTACACCGCTTAACCAAGCAATTAAAGCACTTCTGAAACTGCGATGCGGAACTAGTAAAACATCGACTTTCGCACGGCGTATGCGATTTGCGGTTCTAAAAATTCCTAAAATTTGGTTCAAGCCCCTTTTGTCATCAATGATAATTTTATTAACTTCTTCAAGATGCCTAAATATTTCTACAGTTTGAGGGCGTGTTACAACGGTAATTTTTGCCTTTGGAAACATGTTTGCAGTCTTTTTAACGAGTGGGGTTGTTAAAACGGAATCGCCCAAAAATGAGGTTTGAAAAATACAAATGTTTTTAATTTCTTTCTTTAAATCTAGGGCTTTGAATTTCCAATCACTTAAATTAGGCGTGCGGTATTTTATTGGAATATTCCAATCTTGTAAAACTGCTAAGTATTTTTCAAGGGTATGTTTTTCAAGCACAGGGCTTGCAAATTTAAATTTAACATATATTCGCCTTGCAAGGAAATTCTTATTATATCTTTTTTTATTTTCAATACCGCTTAGTGCACTGAGTAAAATTGTGCGGAGTGTCGCATGCATGTCAAGTAAATGTGTGAAGTGTTGTGCCCTAATATCCCTAAGCGTGCTCATAAAACCTTTAAAGACCATGATTTCATCAATATCCGGGTGTCCGCTTAAGGCTTGGGCAAATTGCTCTTTAACAAGTAAAGTAATTTTGGCATTAGGCCAATGTTCCTTAATATTTTTAAATACGGGTGAAAGCAATACAATGTCTCCTAACGAAGATAAACGCATAACTAAAATGTTTTGCTTTGTTTGATTTTTGTTTTCGTTCATAATTTTATAACCTCTAAAGATTTTGCCGTAGCACCTTTAAAAGAAAGGGCTGTATTTAATGCTGCTTGCGCGGAAGTATTTAATAGGTTTTCATCATTTAAATACTTCTTTAATTCTTTACTGAAATTTGTTTGATTAACTAAAATTCCGCCACCTGATTTCAATAGCGATTTTGCTACATCCGGGGCATTATAATAATATTTACCGAAGAAAACCGGTTTTTTAAGTATTGCTGCTTCCAAAAAATTATGCCCCCCCTTTTTATCTATTGATCCCCCAACAAAAGCCAAAGTTCCGACTTTATACAAGGCACCTAAAAGTCCCATGGTATCTGCAATTAAAATTTGTGTATCTATAGGCGGATATGCCAAGTCACTTAAAAAAGAAAACTGAAATTGTGTTTTGTTCAAATTTTCACGTATTTGTTTTACCCTTTCTAAATGGCGTGGTGCTATAATGAATTTTGTATCTTTTAAATTTTTAGCGGAAGAAAATATTATTTTCTCCTCTAATTCATGAGTACTACCGCATACCACTATTTTTGAATTTTGCCACGAAAGTTTATTTATAATCTCTTTGGCTTCGTCTAAACGATTTGGATTTTCATTTAAGGCATCATATTTTATATTTCCGCAGGTAAATACTTTCTTTTTAGAAGCACCCAAAGAAACATAGCGCTTTTTGATTTCTTCAGATTGAGCACATATAAAAGATATTTTCGGAATTATCAGTTTTATTAGAGGTGTAAGTAGTTTATACCTTTTTGCACTTCTTTCAGATAAACGACCATTTATTATGCCGATTTTTACTTTGGCTTTTGCACTTGCGTAAATCATATTCGGCCACAAATCGGCTTCAACAATGATTAACAGTTTTGGTTTGTAAAATTTCACAAAACGTTTTATTGCTAGGTAGAAATCTATCGGAGCAAGTAAACATAAATCAAAAGCAGGAATTTTTTGTGCAGCCCTTTGCCCTGCTTTTGTCAGTGTGGTTACTAAAATAGGTAAATCGTAACGTTTTTTTAACTCAGCGGCAATATTTGCAACACTTTTAACTTCCCCCACACTTGCTGCATGCAACCAAATACAAGGGCCGTCCAGATCTTGCTTTTTAATAACAAATCTTTCTTTTAATTCGCTAAATAAAGTTTTAAGTACGCTTCGCCTTGAAGAGATTAAAAAGCATAATACTATCATTAGGGCAACGAAAGGACAAACAATATTTATCAAAATTAAAATTAAAATACCCATTATTTTACCCCACACAATTTAGCTGCTTGAGAAGTAGCATCTTGTATACGTAAAGTTAAATCTTTAGAAAGTTCTTTTAAATTATCTTCCCTGTTTACTTTTAAAGGTTTACCTAAAACTATAGAACATTTACCGAAAGGTAAGATAACTTGGAATTTATCCCAAGAATTGACAGAGAATTTGCTTGTTGCGTAAACACCTACGGGAATAATCGGAAGGCCTGTTTTGCGCGCCAAAGCTAATACCCCTTGGCTTGCTTGATATATGGGGCCTCTTGGACCGTCCGGTGTTAAGGCTAAAGAATAACCGAGTTTTGCTTTTGAAATTAAACCGCGGTAAGCTGATGCCCCACCCCTGGTTGTTGATCCGCGGGAAGCAATCATATTGAATTTAGGCAAAGCACGGGCTATATATTCTCCGTCTTTGCTTAAACTGACTAAAACACACATTTTTTTATGTTTTCTGTACGGATAAAGTAAGAAGCCTTGCCTGTTATGCCAGAAAGCAAAAATCACAGGTGTCTCTGCGGATTTATTGACACTGGTATTTAAACCTTCTATTTTATATTTTGTTAATATGCCGCATAAACGAAGGTAACCGCTTATTAAACAGGCGGCAATATTGTATTTAATGTTTTCAAAACCTTCCGTATAGGCCATTATTTTTTACCTTTCTTTTTAAGCCATGGTATTACAAAAGCCACAGTAGCTTTTGGGCTTAAAACCCCTTCTTCAAAAGTCACATTTATTTTTTGCGCTTCAAGGCGCTTAAGTAAATCAGGCAAAACTTTTTTTACTAAAGTAATATCAAGGTGTTTTGCTTCCCTTAGAAATTTGGGTTCTATGCCGTAGGAAAAAACCGGCGCACTTAATAATTCTATATTTTGCGAAATTAAATTATCTTTTTCCGCTTCTTCTTTTAATAAATCTATAACGAAATTTAAAGCTGTTCTTAAAAATTCATATACCGCAATATTTGCGACAGTCATTTGCCCCATATTTGTAATGCAAGCGAGTTGTTCTTCCAATTTTTTACCCAATGTTATTGCACATAAACTGAAAGGCCCTTTATGTTCAAAACCTGCTCCGGTTAACTCAAGGCAAGCACCTTCGTTAAATTCATATACGACACCTGTATCTGCTGCTTGATGCAAAGAGGAAATAAAAATAGCTAAAGCACTTTCCGAGGTAAACCCCGCCGCGTTTAAATCTACTTCTGCAGATTTTATGCGGCGGAGTATCTCTTTATAGTGTAAGGATATTTTAAATTTCCTTATTTTTTGCATTAGTTATTGTAACGCCTTTTATTATGCTTTTTCTTAGGTGCTTCTGTCGTTTGTACACCTGTAGCCATAGCATCGAAGTTGCTACCCTTAGACCATTGATATACAAGGCCGGGAACGAGCATTACTGTTGAGTAGGTACCTGATGTTAAACCGATAAGTAATGCAAGGGAGAAGTTCTTTAATACTTCGCCACCCATTACATATAAAATTGCCGTTGCGGCAATAACTGTTATGGAAGTTATTACCGTTCTTGATAAAGTATCATTTACACTGACATTTAACAAAGTAGGTAAATCATACTTTGGGTTCAAGCGCAAATTTTCACGGGCTCTGTCAAAGATAACGATGGTATCGTTTACAGAGAAACCTGCTATCGTAAGTAAAGCCGCAACTATAACTAAGTCCACTTCAATCTGGAAGAAAGAAAAGACACCGACTGTAAGTAAAATATCGTGGAACAAAGCTGCAACTGCCATGGCACCCCAAATAATATTTTGGAAGCGGAACGCAACATACATGATCATTGCACCTAAGGCAAGAACGAAGGCCAAAAGAGCTTTTTTAGCGAGGTCATTACCTACGGTAGGCCCAATAAAGGATGTTTGTTCAATTTCAAATTTTGTTCCGATAGTTGCTAAAGCACCTTCAATGTTTTTTGAAACTTCATTAACATTGTCTTGCTTACCTTTAACTTTAATAGCAAAAGCATTTTTACCGATATAGGTTTGAATATCTGCATTGATACCTGCTTTTTGCAAAGCAGATCTTAATTGGCTGATATCCGTTGTTTGTTCGAATTGGACTTGAACCATTGTTCCGCCGGTAAAATCAATACCGAGGTTTAAGCCCTTTGTGCATAAAGAAACTATGCATGCAATTAAGATTATACCTGAGATCAAGAAAAATGTTTTCCTTGCACCGATAAAATCAAAATGCGTTTTGGGTAGAAGTTGAAAATATCTCATAGACTAATATCCTTTGGATTTGAAGTAAGTACAAATTCATAAATGGCGCGTGTTACAAAAACTGAAGTAAACACACCCACAAATAAACCTAAAGTCAAAGTCAAAGCAAAACCTTTGACCGGGCCTGTACCGAATTGGAATAATAAGATAGAGGCAATCCAGGTTGTTAAGTTAGAGTCAAAAATTGCGCTCCATGCTTTATCATAACCTTCTTTGATAACGAGCGGTAAAGGCTGACCTTTATCTTTTTCCTCGCGCATACGTTCCAAAATAAGAACGTTTGCGTCAACTGCCATGGCAAGTGAAAGTATAATACCTGCGATACCGGGTAATGTAAGTGTTGCAGAGAAATAGGCCATTAAAGCTACTAAGAAAATTAAGTTTAAACATAATGCCATACTTGCAATAAAACCACCTGCACGATAGTAGATAGTCATAAAAAGTACGATAAAGATAAAGCCTATCGCAGATGCAGTTAAACCGCTCCTTATGGAATCTTCACCGAGGCCGGGGCCGATAACGCGTTTTTCAATAATTGAAACTGGGGCAGGAAGAGCACCTGCTCTTAACACGATTGCAAGTTGCCTTGCTTCTTCCATTTTAAATTGGCCTGTAATTTGCCCTTGCGCTGAAATGCGGCTTTGAATATTTGGGGCAGATTGAACGGTGTTATCAAGCACAATAGCAAGTTGTTTACCGATATTTGCACCTGTTAAATTGCCGAATTTTTTAGCACCGTCACTATTGAATTGGAAGGAAACAGCCGGATAACCATATTCACCTGCAGTAACGCGGGCATCTTCAAGATCTGCACCGGAAACGGCAACAGTATCGGTTAAAGCTAAATAACCGCCGTCTTTGCTTTTCATAACAACTGTGCCTTCGGGCATAAGTTTTTGGGCTTCTTCTGTTAAAGAGCCGTCGTTATTGAAAGCATTATCTAATTCATAAATTTTTGAAACAGCTTCTTGTGAGGCAGCATCTGTTTTAACCAAACGGAACTCAAGCATTGCGGTTTTACCGATTAAGGCTTCCGCTTGCTCAGGGTTTGCAATACCCGGGAGTTGGACTGAAATCCATTTTTCCCCCTGTCTTGTTATTGGGATTTCCCCTACGCCGTATTGGTCAATTCTGTTTCTTACGATTTCAATAGCACGTTGCATGGATTCATTTAAAGTTTCTTTGCCGGAAAGTTTGCTTACGTCTAACTCTAATAGCAAAGAAGAACCGCCGCGTAAGTCAAGCCCCAAATTTAAAATATGTTTCGGGCGTGAATTAGAGGCCTCAAGTTTTTCCCTTTCGGCCGGGGTTTTTGCATACCACTCATAACTGGGGTATAACAAAGCAATAGAACCTATAAATATTAAACCTATAAGGCCCCATTTAAAAGCAAGTTTGTTCATTATTTTTTATCTCCTTGTTGCAAAGTGTTTCCTTTAAGTACGCTAACTATACCCGAAGGTAAAACGGAAAGTTTCGTATTTTCGGAAACTTTAACTTCCAAAATTTCTTGATTAAACCCTACTACTGTGCCGATTATTCCGCCAACTAATACGACTTTATCCCCTTTTTGTAAGGTGCTTACTTGTTTTGCGTGTTCGGCATCTCTCTTTTTTTGACTTCTGCTTGAGAGCATAATCATCACTATGAAGAACACCATTATAGCAAGCATAAAGCCACTTGATGATATTCCTCCGCTTGCAGCCGTTGTTGCTGCTGTTGTTGGTTCCATAGACCCTCCTAATATAAAATCTCTACAATATATATTTTAACATATTTTAAGGTGGTAAGGAATTTGAATCCATTCTGTGAATAAAGGACTTTAATATTTGCAAGATGCCGTGTTATTTAATAAAATCTATATATGAGAAAATTTATCTATAAATATCGCTTTTTAACTGTGATTTGTGAAACTTGCCGTTGGGTTTACATTCAAACAAATAGAATTTTAGGTAATAAAGAAATTTGCCCGGTATGGTATTCTTTTGAAGATAACCCCGAAGATACTAAAACAGAAACTGTTGAAATAAATGAGGATTGGTATTCAATTAAACGCCCTTTGCTTATTAATGAACATATTTACTACAACTTAGATAATGCTTTGGCTGTAAATCCAAAAATAAAAGGTTTTGCTCTAGTATTTTTTATGGGGCTTGGCGATTATTTATATACAACTCCTTTGATAGCGGCCCTTTCTAAAAAATATCCCAAAATGGAATTATGGGCTTATGTTTCGGATAAACTTAACGGGAATGATTCCCACTTGATCACCGGGCTTTTGAAAACCAACCCAAATATTAAAAAAGTAAAAACTTTTAAGGGTTTTAGAAATCCTTTCGTTTGGAAAAATTATGATTATAGTGAAGTAGTAAAACAGGCACCTAAAGATTTTTTGGTTTTGCCGGTTTATTATGAGTATAAAAAAATATCTTTACATAGAACGGCAAGTTTATTTGACACTTTCGGTTTACCTTTTAATGAAAGGAAAAATTTTCCAAGACCTATATTTTATTTTTCCGAAGAAATACCATCTAAAGTAGCAGATAGTTTAAAGACTATCAAAAAAAGTGCGAAAGGAACAAAAGGAATAATACTCTTAAAACTTGATAATAATGCCTATACTTACCAAGAAATTGATGAGCTTGTGCGAAAACTTATTTGGGATAATTATTTTGTTTTAAGTGTAACGAAATGTGGGGTAGTAGATCCGCATTTTAAGATGATTGATATAAGGAAATTTGCATACAATGATATGTGCCATTTGTTTAGTTTACTTAAGAAGGAAATGCCGGTATTTGCTATTTCATTAGATAATGAATTTTGGCCTGTAAGTGCAGGGCTTGATATCCCAACTTTGACATTACAACATTTGTTTAACCAAAAACTTCATAATTTGTACTATCCCAATATCTTATTACTTACAGAATATAAATATTCCAAAATACCGTCAAAAAAACAGATAGTTGTGGGTGAGGGTGTTGATTTTACACGCCGTGATAAAAAAATTATTGATTTTAAAATTGATGCGATTTTAAAGTATTTGCCACGTTTAATATCTTTTAAATAATAAAATTTTTTATGTTAAAAACCCCCGCACCAGTGTGTTGTGCGGGGGACCTGCTCTTAAACAGCTAGGTAAATTTTATTTTTTACTTTTATTTGTTGCAGGTGCTTTTTCCGGTTCCGGGGCAAGTTTAGCAGCAGCAATTGCCGCATAATAAGTTTGCGGATAATCTGCTTCTAAACTCTTGTAAACTTCTTTTGCTTCTTCAGTTTTACCTGCGAGTTCAAGCCCTAATGCTTTATAAAGTTTAACTTGCGGGATTGAAAAATTAGTTGGATTTTTTGTAATAAATTCGTCAGCCAAAGTCACTGCTCTTTCAAAATCACCGGCTTCGAGAGTGTTTGCAAGTAAGGCATTTGTTATCATAGCAGCGAATTCATCATTAGCATATTCCAATGCTTGTTTATAGAAGATTTCTGCCTTTAAATATTCTTTTTGTTGTGTTAATGCTGTACCTAAAACGAAATTGGCATAAACACCGGCCGGTTTGGTTTTATATTTGCTTGCAAAATTTTCAAGAGGTGCATAAGAAGAAGCATCCCCCCCGTTTGCAACGGCCATTTCCGCCATAAACAAATTGCTCCACTGATCTTGGTAGGCCTTATCTCTTAAATTATCAATAACAGCAAAAATACCGCCAATAACAATGGCTGTAATTGCTACCGCTATAATAGTTTTTTTATTATTTGTTAACCAGTTTGTAGAATTATCAATTGCAGCGTTTCCTGCTGGTGTTTGTGTTTGTTGATTATTTGTCATTTAATACCTCATCTATCTTATGGCAAGTTATGCCGATTTTATTTAGGAAGTTTACCCCTTCTGTAGAACGATCGTAAAGTTCCTTAAAAATTACTTCTTTTATGCCTGAAGCGGCAATGATTTTGGCACAGTGAATACAGGGTGATAGAGTTATGTATAAAGTTGTGCCTTCTGTGGTAATACCGCTTTTTGCGGCAAATAGCAAAGCGTTTTGCTCGGCATGCAATTCATTATCGTTTGAAAATTTGCCGTGCAAATCATAAAACTCTTTGCTTTTAATAAATTCTTCAAAATTTGAATATTTAGCGGAAAATTCTTTTAAGTATAATTCCTTAAAATAATCTTCACAATGTTTTTGGCCGGAAGCAACCCCATTATAACCGATACTTACAATGCGTTTATCTTTAACAAGCACTGCACCAACGTGTAAACGCATACAAGTGGACTGTTCCGCTACTAAAGTTGCAATGTCTACAAAAAGTTTATGACGGTTTTTCATAAATATACCTCTTAGATCCTTGCTGTTGCGTTTTCCAGCAAATCATAAGTATCCATATTCCCGACTTCCACTGCTGCAATAGCAGGTGTACGCCCGCTATTATCCATTACTTTGGGGTTTGCACCTTTTGTAAGTAAGTACGGGACCAATGCGGGAACATTTTGCGCTGCAACGAATAGAGGTGTTTCCCCTAAATCATTTCTGGTATTTATATTTTGTTTATAAGATTTAACCAATAAATCAATGAGTGCCCTGTTATTCATTCTTACGGCATAAAACATAATATTTTCTTTATGATCGTCTTTAGCCTCTATATTTGCCCCCCCGTCAAGGAAGTGTTTTACTACTTCTGGTACTTGTGAATCACGGCCTTTTTGCAAATTCCCTTCAATCTGAGCAATATAAATTTCCTGTAAGTATGCCAAAAGAGGTGTACGCAGGTTTTCATCTCTTAGTTCTAAGTTTGCCCCACTTGCAATTAATGTATCCAAAAGTTTTAATTTGGCATTAGAAGCCGCTTGTGTCAAAGGTAAAACACCGAAATAATTAGGTGTATTGAGTATTTCCTTTGCAGTTAACGGCGCAACTGCATTTGCTAAATCAAAATTATTGTTAATCATAGCTTTTATAAAATAATCAGGGTGAAACTTAAAGGCAATTTCTTTATCCCTGCCAAAAGAAGATAAAGCACTTAAGGCTTTAAATTTTCTTTGCTGTAAAGTTCTGACAAGAATATTATCTTCCCCTTCAAAATTAACATCGGCGCCTGCATCAAGGAGCATTTTTACCTTTTCACCTTGGTTAGCGGCAATAGCGATATCAAGGGGAGTTATCCCGGAAGATGTTTGTGTGTTAGGTGAAACACCTTGTTGGAGAATAGTATTAAAAGTTTGATTAAAATTGTCTAATGGTGCAAGTAAAAAGAGTAAATTTAAATTGTTGTTATCTTCTATTAAGCGAGTATAGATATCACTATTATTTGCATAAATTTTTCTAACGGCCTCAGAGTCCATTTTAAAAGTGCTATCTATTGCAATAGTATTAAGTAGCTTTGTAAGAGTTTGCTCATTATTGTTTACAATGGCTTGTAATATTTCTTTTTGTTGTAATTCACCTGCAGGTGCTTTTTCCGGAGTATAGCAAGAACAATCTTCATTTTGTTTTTGTCCGTGCGGGCAAGTATTTTTACAAGAACTGGATGTGATAAAATCACAAGCGGTAAGTGATAATATTAATGATAAGATTAAAATTCTATAAAAAGATTTCATAACGGTACCCTAAAGTAAAGTATTTAGTTCCTAATAAGAATATTGTATCAAAAAATGAGTTAAAAGTGCGTAATTTGATTTTTCGTTCTTAATAAAGTATTATCTCTTAGGGCCGTCCGATACAGGAGATTTTATGCAACAAGATAAATTCTTTAATCAACGGTTATCCCCCCACTTTACTTTTGAAGAACTTACACGAACTTCTAAAATACCGTATAAATTGCTTAATCCATTGCTTGGCAAAGAATACTTGAATAATTTAATTATCCTATCTAACTATCTGCTTGAACCGGTGAGGGCAATTTTGGGTACTCCGTTGATAATTACAAGCGGATACCGTTGCCATGGATTAAATGAACAAGTAGGAGGAAGTAAAAAATCCCAACATTTAAACGGAAGTGCGGTAGATTTTATAATTAAAGATAAAAAATTATCCTTAGAAAATGTTTTTACCAAATTAAAGGATAGCAGCCCTTTCCTTCATTACGGGCAATTGATACTTGAAAGAAATTGGATACATTTATCCTTGGGAGTGCCGTTTAGAGATCAAAAAAAATGTTATGAGAGTTTTAAAATATTATGAAAAAATATCTTTTTATTTTAAATTTAATACTTAGTTTCTTAAATGGCCGCAAATTAAAATTAACGAAACATAAAAGCAAAAGACAGTACAAAAAATGATATTTGGTTACTACCTGGTAATAACCATATTAGGCCCTTCTTCTTTTTTTAACGGTAAAATGTTGGGCATTTCTTTATAAGTAGGTATTGTTATTGAATCCCCCTGAATTACTATATCACCGGAGTTTTTGGCTTTAGTTTTCTTTTTGGCAGTTTTCTTTACTGTAGAATAAGGTAACCAGATGGGATCAGGAGCAGTGAATGTGCTTGCAAAATTTATCAAAGGGGTTATTTCGTTTTGTTGTTTCTTATTATCTATGAAGGAAATACAAGGATGGCAAGAATTGTCAAATGATAAGTCTAATACATCTTTGTCGTCCTTATTTATAATATTGACATTTGCCCCCTTATCCATTAAGTATGCAAATGCTTTATGATTATTCAAATTTACAGCCATCATAAGGGGTGTTTGTTTCAAAATATTGTCTTGCCTATTGATTTCTTCCGGATGGGCATCTAAAAGCAAATCAAAAATAGCTTTCATTTGATATACATGAGGCCTGTTGGTAGAATTTTCTACGATCCAATGTATAGGAAATAACCCTTTATCATCCGGAGTATTAACTTTCGCACCTTTTTGAATTAGTAATTTCACCATCTCCACATTGCCGTTATTTATCGCCCAAAATATTGGGGCATAAGCAGTATCTCCGTCCGGGGAATTTAATCTCGCTCCTCTTGCAATCATGTTTTTTGCTCTTTCTAAATCATTATCATCAATTGCTTGCATAAGTGCTACATAAAGTCCATTTGAATCTAATCTAGAAGGTGATTCCATACGGATTCTGTCTTCATAATTTGAATAGTCACGTTTTTTCTTGTCGTCTTTTTTTACTGATTTCGGGTCGACTTCGGTTATCGGGGCATTATAATTGAAGAGTTCAAAAAAAGGGTCTTGAGTATTATTTTCTTGCTCAGTTTGTTTATCTCGTTCAGATTGCGGCAAAACATACTCCTCTCGTTTGATATTATTTTCATAATCATATTGGTAAGACATTATGTTTCGGGATTTAGTTGAAAAATATTGTGTCGTAAATATTACGATTACAAACAGGGCCGCTATAAATGTAGCAATTTTTAAATTTCTTTGCATAATACTTATAAACCTATATATCTATTTTAGAAATTGTAAAGAAAATTTTCAAGTAAAATTTATTTATTTCAAGTAAATCATCTATTCGGTTTCATTTAATAAATTTTTCAATGTTAAAAACGTTATCTCAAATTGTTCTTTAAAAGAATCTTCTTCAATAAATTCATCAGCTTGATGAGGTCCCCCTCGTTGTTCATCCTTTTCCGGTTTCTGCGAAATGAAAAAGCGCGGACCTATACCATATGTTAAAATACCGAATCTTCTTAGAAGTTCACTTTCACTTGAAGCAGGACTTATGCCCATTAATATTTTTGTATTTTCCCCGTAGACTTCTTTTGCGCTTTTTTCTAAAGCAAAATAAAGTTCATCATTAAAAGTATCTTTAGGCTGAGGGAAAGGTAATATCGGTTGCTCTTTTATAGTCAGTATTATATCTTCATCATCTTCAAATAACTGAGTTAATTTGTTAAAAAATTCTTGCGGATCGGTTGAAGGGAGTAACCTGCAATTAAGTAATGCAGAGGCTTGCGGCAAAACAGTATTGGCTTCTTCGGAAGATGTTAATATTGTCGGCGCGATACTGTCCTGAATTTGTGTTTGCAGGAAAGAGTCTTCACTTATTATTGCAGCAGCCTGTTTAAAATATTTTTCCTCCGATGGATTTAAAAGTACATTTATTGTAGTTTGGGCATCTTGATCTTGTATTTTTGAGATATCTTCAAAAAATTTCTTTGTAAATGGTGTCAATTTATACGGTAATTCATAGTCTTGTAATTTGCGTAATGCTTGGGATAGTTTGTAAATTGCATTATCTTGGGAACCTTGTGCCGAATTACCTCCGCCGGCGTTGGCTGTAAGTAAAATATCGAGATACATCTTGCTTGCTGCTTCCACAAATAATAAATTTTGTTGCTGATCGGCAATAATCCCCCCGCCTTCATTTAGGGCAAACCTTATATTTTTGAATATGTCGGGGTTTTTATCTAAAAGATATTTCAATCCCATTTCACTGCCGGCTTCTTCATCAGCAGTAAAAAGAAAAACCAAATCTCTGTTTAATAATTCTTTATGTTGAGCAAAATAAGTGAGCAAAGTTAAATTTATTGCAGCATAATTTTTTGCATCTCTTGAACCAAGACCGTAAATTCTCCCATCTTTTACGGTAGCTTTAACAGGTGTTACACTCCAATCGCCTTGAATGGCAGCGGTATCTAAATGCGAAATTAAAAGCAGAGTTGGCTTTTTTTCTTTTTCAGGTAAAGAAGACTTCAATTTTACTACTAAATTCGCGCGAGCTTTTTGTGGACGGTAAATTTCCCAATCGATTTTGTTTTTGTTTAAAATAGTGTAAATATAACGAACGGCGTTTATTTCTTGTGGGTTAGGTTGTGCAGTATCAAAAGAAATTAAATCTATTAAATGTTGTTTTGCTTCCTCTTTAAGTTCTGATAGCGGAGTTTGGGCAAAGATAGGAGTCAGCAAAAAACAAAAAATAAAAAATAAATTTAAGAATTTCATTTTTCCACCAAAGAATAATCTATTTTACTATCTTCAAAATCTATTTTCGATCCAACTTTTATATTGTGTTTTGTTATGCTTCTTGCCGGAAGTTCAAGCACATATTTTGCCATACCACCGCGTATTGCTACTTGGTTATCCGGGGTATAAGCATAACTTCTTGGAACATTTTCCCAAGCCTGATTTACGGTTTTATCTTTACCTATAAACAACATATCTAAATTAACGAAAGTATTTTTCATCCAAAAATAATGAGGTGTTTCTTCGTTAAAGACAAAAAGCATGCCCTCATTTTCGGGCAGAACTTCCCGGTACATTAATCCCTTTTCAGTTTCAACCTTTGTTAGGGCAAGTTCCGCTTTTACTTTAAAATTATCGGGCAAGGTAACAATTAGAGTTTTTGATTTACAGCCCGTAAATCCGCAACATAAAACTGTAAGTGTAAAATATAAAAAGTATTTTTTAAACACTGTTTTACCTTATTTTTTACGATAATTTTTTACAATAGTTAAAGTTAAATCAGCTGTTTTGTTAAATGTTTTAATATCAAGCCATTCTTTGACGGTGTGATTATCATGATAACCTATCCCGATAATTGGCATTAACAATCCTTTTGAAGCCAAAATATTTGAATCGAAACCACCGCCGCAAGATTTTGTTTCCATTTTTATTTTACTTGCTTTTGCACAAGATAGAATGTATTTGATCAACGGTAATTTCTTTGAAATATCAAGCAAAGGATATTTTAAAGTTTGTTTAAATTCAATTATAGGTTTAACGGTTTTGCCGTCAACTTTTTTGGTAAATAATTTTTCCGCTTTTTTAAAACATTCTCGCATGTGTTTTACTTGCTTTTCCAAAGCAGGCAAGTTGCGGCTTCTGGCTTCACCTTTTAAATATATCTCAGGCATAACAATATTAGTGCCTGTTCCCCCATGTACAATGCCGAAATTGGCAACGGTTAATTTATCAATTCTGCCAAGTTTCATCATTGAAAGTGCTTTAGCGGCAACTTCTAAAGCAGATATGCCCTTTTCCGGGCAAACGCCGGCGTGGGCAGCTATGCCGGTAATTTTAATATCGAAAACATAGGCTTTTGGTGCATTTATAATAAGTTCTTCAGGATATTCATCATCTAGGATAAGCCCTTCCTTGCCTTGCAAGAAAGAAGCGTCAAAATATTTCGCACCGTACATACCGTCTTCTTCACATAAAGTGCAGGCAACCTCTATCGGCGGATAATCTTCTTTTGATTCTTTTAAAGTTCTGATAACTTCCAAAATTATTGCTAACCCTGCACGGTCATCTGCGCCTAAAACAGTTTTACCGTCGGTTACTACTTTGCCGTTTTTAATGCTAGCTTTAACATTGCTGCAAGGTGCAACAGTATCAAGATGTGCGCCCAAAATAAAAGGTTTGCTTTTTACAGTTCCGGGAAATCTTGCCATTACGTTACCGGTGGCTGTAGTATCAAATTTTTTACCGGCATTATCAACAAAAACTTTCCCCCCTAATTTTTTTAATTCACGCTCCATATATTTTTGCATAGGTAATTCTTTGTTTGATGTAGCGTCAATTTTTGTCATTTCTATAAACTGTTTCATCATCCTATCATAATTTATTTTCATAATTCATCTCCTGATACTTCGGTTAACAAGCCTTGCTTAACCAACACTATATTTTGACATAAATATTTGCATAATGCAAGATTATGCGAGACAAACAATAAAGCAAAGTTATATTTTTTTTGCATCTTTGTAAGCAAATTAACTATTTGTGCCTGTACAGATACATCTAAAGCACTAGTGGGTTCATCCGCGATAATAAGTTTGGGCTTTAGTATTAAAGCCCTTGCTATGTTTATGCGTTGCCTTTGGCCGCCCGAAAATTGATGCGGGAATTTTTTAAGGTCATTTTCCTTCATGGATACTTCATTTAGGGCGTTGACCAAAGTTTGTTTATTAAAAGGTTTCTTGCTTATTATAAAGGGTTCACTTAAAATTTGTTCAATGGTTTGGCGCGGATCTAAGGCACTGTAAGGATCCTGAAAAATTACGCCGATATTAGATAGCACTTGCCTTAATTCTTTTTTCGTAATTTTAGAAGTATCTTTACCTAGTAATTTGACTGTTCCGCAGTCTTGTTTTTCAAGGCCCAGTATAATTTTAAGTAAAGTTGTTTTACCGCAACCCGATGGGCCGATTAATGCTAAAGTTTTGCCTTGTTGTAAAGTTAAATTTGCACCTTTTAAGACTTCCGTTTTATGTTTTTTAAAAAAGGAAATTTTTATATAGGTTTTTTTTATGTCTTTTAATTCCAGTATTGTGTTACTAGTCATTTTGCCTCCTTTGGGAATCTATACTTTTTGCCCAAAAGCAAGCACAATAATGTCGCGGGCGGAGTTCTTCTAAAGAAGGCACAAATTTGTAACATACCCTGGAAGATTTTTTGCATCTGTCTTTAAAGGGACAACCGTAAAAGCGTGATCTTCCACGTGGTGAGCCGTGAATTTCAAAAAGAGGTATACCTTTGGGTGTATCTTTTGTAATTATTGATTTAAACAATCCGTAGGTATATGGATGTAAAGGATTTGAAAATAGTTCTTTAGCTAGTGATTCTTCAACTTTTGTACCGGAATATAAAACGAAAATTCTATCGGCAATTTCTTTAGCAAGTATTAAATCATGTGTTATGAAAATAACAGCCATTTTATATGCTTTTTGAAGTTTCTTTATGAGGTTTAAAATTTGTTCTTGAGTGTTTTCATCAAGAGCGGTCGTTGGCTCATCTGCAATTAGAAGTTTTGGGTTTAAAGTAAGTGCAAGTGCAAGCATTACACGCTGCCTTTGCCCCCCGGAAATTTGGTGTGGGTAAGAACTTAAAATACTTTGTGGCAATTCTACTTGCTCTAAAAGTTCTTTTATTTTATTTTCCGCTTCGTTTAAAGTTAAATTTGTTCTTGCTTTGAAAACTTCAAGCAAATGTTGACGGATTGTTATAACGGGGTTTAAGGCAGTCAAAGCATCTTGGAAAACAAGAGCAATTTCTTTACCGTTAATTTCGCGTCTTTCCTTGGGTGAAAGTTGTAAAATATTTTTATTATTAAATAAAATTTGACCTTGTGTCACGTGAATATTGGGCGGAAGCAAACCCATTATGGCCATGGCTTGCATGGTTTTACCACAGCCGGATTCCCCTACGATAGCAAGTGTTTCCCCCTCATTTAGTTTATAAGATAAATTTTTTACAAGAGGGTAGATTTTACCGTTTTTATTACGGATAGATACCGTTAAACTTTTTACTTCCAACATAATCTATTTGCCTTTAATAACTCAGATATATTATAGCACATATTTAATTATGGTATAATTTAGTATATAATGTTATATGGTGCTTTATGGGAAGACGAAAACAAAAATTTAAAAAAGCCTTTAACACCAATTTATTTATCCTAAATTGTAAAAGGATGTGGCCCTTTATTAAACCGTTTTGGGTTAGGGCTTTAATAGGGGTATTGTTAACGATTCCTGTCGGTGGTTTGGATGCTGTTGTGGCAATGGCACTAAAACCGTTTATGGACCAGGTGATGGTTGATAAACAACAGTCCTTTTCTAATTTGATACCTTTATTAATTGTGGGTTTTACTATTATACAAGGTGTACTCACATATGCTTCGGATTACCTTAATACTTGGGTTGCACAAAAAATAACAATCGGTATAAAAAGAAGACTTTATGAAAAACTTCTTACCATGGATACAGCTTATTTTGATGCTCGTAATTCCGGGGAAGTTGTATTTAGATATTCTACTGATGCAGAAACCGCCTCTACCGGTTTAATAAATAGCGTTAAACAATTTTTAAGCAGGACATTTTCATCAATAGCACTCGTAGGTGTTTTAATATATAACTCCTGGCAAATGGCAGCTATTGCCGTTGCCGTACTTGGCTTTTTTATATACCCGATGTACATTGTCCGCAAAAAAATGAAAGTTATTTTGGCAAAAACTGTTGTTAATCTGTCTTCCGTAATAACTGCTTATAATGAAACTTTTGCCGGTAACAGAACAATACGTTCTTTCACTTTAGAAGAAGAATTTAAAAAACGTTTTTATCAAATTACCGATACAACATTTGCTTTGGCTATGAAAATGGTTAAAAGTACAAATTGGCTTTCCCCCCTTATGCATATTATAATGTCTTTCGGTATAGCGTTTGTTATATGGTGCGGAAGTTATTTAATTGTTACGGGTAAAATTACCAGTGGTAACTTCGTTGCTTTTACTGCTGCTTTGATAATGCTTTATAAACCTTTAAGATCACTCGGTAACTATTACATTTCAATACAAAATTCTTTTCTGGCCATTGACCGTATTTTTGAAATTCTAGGTTTGCAACCTCAAATTAAAGATAAAGAAAACGCTTTAGAGTTAGGTGAAATTAGGAAAGGTATTACGTTTAAAGATGTTGATTTCTCGTACGTTTCTGGTCGTGAAGTTTTGCATGATATAAATTTAGAAATACCGAAAGGAACTACTTTGGCATTAGTAGGAAATTCCGGCGGAGGTAAAACAACAATTTCCGCTTTAATACCTCGTTTATATGATATTCAAAACGGAGAAATAAGGATTGATGGTGTGGATATTAGGGATTTTAGCCAAAAGTCTTTAAGAAAACAAATTGCCATGGTTTTCCAAGATAATTTCTTGTTTTCCGGAACGATTAGAGATAATATTTTACTCGGTAACCCGGAAGTTAGTGAGGAAGTAATTTGGGCTGCTTTAAAAAGTGCCTGCCTTGAAGATTTTATAAAAGGTTTGCCACAGGGATTAGATACCGATATAGGTGAAAGAGGAACCTTGCTTTCCGGTGGTCAAAAACAACGCCTTGCCATAGCGCGTGCTTTTGTGAAAAATGCGCCTATAGTGATTTTGGACGAAGCAACAAGTGCTTTGGATACGAAGTCGGAAAAAGTTGTTCAAGAAGCATTAGATAATTTGATGAAAAATAGAACAGTTATCGTTATTGCACACCGTTTAAGCACGGTGCAAAATGCCGATAATATTGTGGTAGTAAATGATGGTAGAATTGTAGAAAGTGGCAATCATGAGGCCTTACTTGCCCAAGATGGTGCTTATGCTTCTTTATATAAAATGCAATTTAAAAAGTAAGGGTGTATACCCAACAGAAACTTTACCGTTGATAGCCGACAATCTTAATTTATAAAAGGAAAAATCACAAGAAAGTTTTGTATTTTTTATCTTCTCAAATTTGAAAATGAATATAACGATAATTGGTGGTGGAAATATTGGTACTCAATTTGCGGTGCATTGTGCCGCAAAAGGTCATATTGTGAAGATATTAACTACAAAACCTGAAAAGTTTTCAAAGAAATTAGCGATAGTTGATAAATTTAAAAATATAATTTTGCAATCTGAGATTGCGGAAGCGACTTCAAATGTAGAAAATGCTATAAAAAATGCTAACTTACTATTTGTAACAGTTCCAGCATTTATGGTGGATAATGTCGTAAAAGATATCAAAGATTTTGTTAAAAAAGGAACATATATTTGTATGGTTCCAGGAACTGGTGGTGCTGAGTGTGTTTTCAAACAATTAATATCTAAAGGAATTATATTTTTTGGTTTACAAAGAGTTCCATCTGTAGCTAGATTATGTGAATATGGAAAAGTAGTTGTCGCTGATGGTTATAGAGATAAATTATATATTTCTTCAATTCCCAATATATATAAAGAAGATTGTAGAAAAATAATTAGTGATTTATTTGATATGAGATGTGATACTTTAGATAATTATCTTAATATAACTTTAACTCCTTCTAATCCTATTTTACATACTACAAGATTATATTCTTTATTTAAAGATTATCATGTTGGTTATGTATATGATAATATTCCTCTATTTTATGAAGAATGGAATAATGAATCTTCTGAAATATTGCTAAAATGTGATTATGAACTACAACAAATATGTAGGAAGATAGAAAATATTAAAAATATTGACTTGTCGTCTGTCAGGTCTTTAACTTATCATTATGATAGTTATACACCTGAAGAAATGACTAACAAGATTCGTTCCATAAATAGTTTGAAAGGATTAAAAACACCATTTCTAAAACTAGGTGATGGGTATGTGCCGGATTTTAATTCCAGATACTTTATTGCTGATTTTCCATATGGTCTTGCTATTATTAAGCAATTAGCAAAATTAGCGAATGTCAACGTCCCAAATATAGATTTGGTACTGAATTGGTTTAATAGCTTGAATTTAAATGTAAAATACTTTGAATATTCAGATTTCGGAATTATCAATTTAGATAATTTAATTGAATTTTATGTAAATAGTTAATTTTGTATAAAATTAAATTAAATCTTGTAATACCTGTATAAGTTTTTCATTATCTTTTTTGTCTTTTACAGCAATACGTATATAATTTGCCTCGTTAAAGCCCATTTTATTTTTACAGTCCTTAATTAGAAATCCTTTATCTAATAATTTGATACATAAATTTGTAGAGTTAAATGGAGGTAAAACTTCGCAAAGAATAAAATTAGCTTGTGATGATATTGGTCTCAGAAATTTTATATTAGTTAATTTTTTGAAGAAACTTTTTCTCTCCTCAACAATAAGGGAACAGGCACTCAAATAATCTTGTGAGTATTTATTAAATATTTGCAAGAAATATTCAGCAAAGGAGTTAATATTCCATATAGGTAAATGTTTGGAGATATCTTTTATAAATTCAGTATTAGAAGAAGCCAATATACCTAAACGCAGGCCAGGAATTCCATATGATTTACTTATAGATTTAATTATTGTTAGATTAGGATATTCAAGTAATATATCGTTATTTAGTAAACTATTATTTATAGTTTCAGAGGAAAAATCCACAAAACTTTCATCCAAAATTATTTGTTTATGATTTTCCTTATAAAAATTTAATAAATCTATCAGTTGTGACTTTGTAAGGAAATTGCCACTCGGATTGTCAGGATTAATTAATATTAAAGTATCTATTTTAGATGAAAAATTTTTTAGGTCTGTGAGTGTGTAACTGAAATCTTTGTTGTTTGGAATAAAATATTCTTTATTTTTTATTCTGGCAGGATATTCTTGAAACGTTGGTAATATAATTCCTACCTTACCTTTTACCTCATAAGAAAGAGCATTTATTAATTCGGTTGCACCATTTCCTAATAAGAAAAAATTGGGATCAATATTCCAAATATTTGTTACTAAAATATCAAGAACTCTTTTCCCAGAAGGATAATTTGCTAACAATTTGTAAAAATTACCTTGTAACTCCGTAAGCATTCTGAGGGTTGGAAAATATGGATTTACTAAATAGCAAAAATCTATTAAGTTAGGAAAACGCCAATATCCTCCGTAACGAAGAGAATAATTATATAAATTAGTTGTTTTATCATCATTAAATAATAATTCTGCTATATCATAGTCCTGTAAATCATCTACTTCATACCATTTTTCTCCTGATAATTTTAACACTTTTACAGAATTCTTTTCTAATGAGAGTATTACTTTTAATACCTGTTCATAAAAACCTGACTGGCCCATTGTTTTGCAATATGCCTCCAAAAAAGGTAAATATTCATTTTTTAGAAAATTTTTAGAAAATTTATAAATATTTACAGTTTTGTAATATGAATCTTTTTCTTTGTAATTAAAGTGATCTTTTGAAATTAGAGAAACAATTTCATCTCGGTCATTAACTGTTACTACTGTTCCGTCCATGTAATGCTGGTATTTATCTACAACAGCTATATTTGGCAGTGGTGATTCTAAGCACTTTTTTATTATAGAAGTATCATAAATTAAATCACTCTCAAGTAGTAGTGTGTCTTCTTTAGATAAATAATCTTTGGTCAAGTATAAGGAATATATATTGTTTGTTGTTGCGTAATCTTTATTTTCTATATAAATTATGGGGATATTGTTATATGAATTTCCAATAGTATCTTTTATTTCATTTCCACAATATCCTATGACAATAATAATTTTTGAAATATTAAATTTTGTTAATTTATCCAAAGAATGTTCAATAAAGGTTTTTCCTAATATTTGAACCATTGATTTTGTGTGTCTTTTAGTTTTATTTTTTAATCTTTTTCCCATTCCTGCGGCTAAAATAACTACTTGCATAAAAACTCCTAAAATATATCGGTATCGTACAAATTATACCATTTAATACTCGAAAGTTGTATAATTTATATTATGCCCTTATTTATTTTGCTACTTTTGCTGTTCTGTACGGTTCCTGTTAATGCTTATATTGACCCCGCTACTGGTAGTATGCTGTTTTCTATGGTCATCGGGATTGTTGCTACTTTGTTTTTTGTTGCAAAAGCAGTTTTTTATAAGATTTCTTTTGTATTAACCGGTTTTGACAGAAAACGAGATAAAAATCATTTTCCTTTTGTAATATATAGTGAAGGGAAAAAGTATTGGAATGTTTTTAGGCCTATTTTAAATGAATTTGAAAAGCGTAGGATATATGTAGTTTATTATACTTCTGCTGAAGATGACCAAGCATTTTCTCAAAATTTTAAATATATAACACCTAAATATATCGGGCAAGGAAATAAAGCTTATATGAAATTGTCATTGCTGTCTGCGGACGTATGTTTAATGACAATACCAGGCCTTGATGTTTATCAATTAAAACGTTCTAAAAATGTGAAACATTATGCCCATGTATTTCATGGCATTGGCGATCACTGCGGCTATAGATTATTTGGTATTGATTATTATGATTCCATAATGCTAACAAACGAAATAAACGCTCAATATATCAGAGAACTTGAAGCGAAGAGAGGTTTACAACAAAAGAAACTGATTTTAGCCGGTGCTCCTGATTTGGATATAATGGCAGAAAAAGTAAAAAAGCTCCCCCCGGTATTTAAAGATAAATTTACAGTTTTACTTGCAGCTTCGTGGGGGCCTGATGCAATACTTTCAAAATACGGTGCGGATTTAATTGATAAAATAGCAGATATAGATTGGGATATAATTATTCGTCCTCATCCGCAAATGAAGATTTCTGAAAAGTCAATTCTGGATAATTTACAGGAACGTTATAAAGATAAGAAAAATATCTTTTGGGATTTTGAAGTAAATAATTTAATTTCTATGGCTAAAGCCGATATTTTGATTAGTGATTTTTCCGGTATTATTTTTGAATATGCATTTTTATTTAATAAGCCATTTATTTATACAGAATTTGAAGATAACCGCCCTATCTATGATTCAAGTGATTTGGCCAAACCTACTTGGAAAAAGGAAATTTTAAATAAAATTGGTTTTGAATTAAAAAAGAATAATTTTAAAGATATTGTTTCCATTATTGAAAATGTAAGCAAAGATAGAACGAAATTAAATGCTATACGGGAAACTAAAGATTTACTTTGGGCAAATCAGGGGAAAGCAGCTGAAATTATTGTAAATTTTTTAATTGACAAACAAAAGCAAATTGCTAATAAGGGGTAAATATGTTTGAGATGTTATATTATATTTTCGTGTATCCAATTTATTTAATTATAGAGGTTCTTTATTATCTTTTTAGTTCTTCCGGTTTTCCGATATGGCTTGTTATATTTGTAATCAGTTACTTTGTTAATTTGATTTCTTCACCAATGTATATGGCAGCAGACCATATGCAGCAGGAAGAAAGAGATTTGCAAAACAAAATGGCCCCCCGTATTAAGAGTATAAAAGCAAATTTTAAGGGTACGGAAAGATATATGATGCTTGCCACTTATTACCGGCAAAATCATTATCACCCGATTATGGCTTTAAGGAAATCTTTAAGTATACTTATACAAGTACCATTTTTTATGGCAGCCTATTTATTCTTTTCGCACTTGGAACTTTTAAACGGTATTTCTGTAGGATCTATCAAAAATTTAGGTTTGCCGGATGGTTTGTTATATATAGGTGATTTAAGAATTAATATATTGCCTATTCTAATGACATTGATAAATATTATGTCAGCGCAAATCTATTCTAAGAATTTAAAAGTACAAGATAAGGTACAGATGTATGCTTTGCCATTAGTATTTTTAATTTTACTTTATAAATCACCTGCAGGGCTTGTGTTGTATTGGACTTTTAATCAACTTATATCGCTAATAAGAAATATAATTCTAAAATTGAAAAATTCAAGAAATGTATTTTATTTATTAAACGTAACGTTCATAGTGGGTATTGCTATTGCTTTTGTGCTGAAGCAACAATATGTTTTTGATGTTATTCTATTTTGGGTAGCTATCTTTCTCTTGTTATTGCCAATGATTTATGTTTATATAAATCAATTAGATGATTACAGGAGTCAACCTTTAACTAGTGAAGAAAAGCGATTGTTTTTTTTGACTTGCATAGCGAATTGTATTTGTATGAGTTGTTTGGTACATTCATCTTTATTTGTTACTGATCCAATAAACTTTTCATTGAGTTTGCTATTTGTTATATTTATGCAAAGTGCAGGTCTATTTTTGGTACTACCTTACTCATTATATGTTTTTACAGGAAAGGTTTTTAAGAGATTTCTTTTAATTTCTTCGGTAATGATCCTGTTTTGTTCAATCACCAATATCTTACATTCAGAACAACTTTCATTGCTAACTAATATATTTATTTTTAGAAGATATTTAGTAAGTATTGCAAAAATTTCAGCAAATTATTTTATTTGTTTATGTGTTTTTATCGTGCTTGCGCTTTTATTTTATAAAAGATATATAAAAGTACTTGTTAGCTGTGTCACGATTATTTTAATATCTTGCTTGATATTAAGCGGATTTAATATTGCTAAACTATACAAATTTTATAATAATGATGAATTAAAGCAAATTAATACTTTAACTCCTCAAATACATTTAAGTAAAACAGGAAAGAATGTAGTTGTATTTATGATGGATAGATATATAAGTTCCTTCTTGCCAAAAATTTTTGAAGAAAAACCAGAATTAATAGATATTTATACCGGATTTACTTATTATCCGAATACTCTGTCTTATTATGGACATACCATTTTGGGAATGCCGTTGCTTTTAGGCGGATATGAATATATCCCTGAAATTTTAGATAAACGGCCTGAAAAATTTTCAGATAAATATCTAGAATCTCTTACAGTTTTACCATCCATTTTTAGGGATAATAATTTTGATACGTTAATGATTGATATTCCTTGGAGTGACTTTAAATATAGCATAAATGGAGATTTGTTTAAGAAAAATAATATTGGCTGGAAAAGGTTATCTGGGCGATATAATAGTTTGTATTATGATAAATATCCTAAAGTGATAAATGATAGCATCGAAATACAAAAGTTCAATGGACTAATGTTTTCTGTATTAAAATCTTTACCGCTGTTGTTTAAAGATAAATTTTATAATGGTGGAAACTATTGGTTAATAGAGAAAAATTTTTATATACCAAAAGATGTGTTGGATGCTTACCCTGTCATGTATTTTTTGCCGCAATTAACTGATTTCTCCAGTAAAAAAAATACGTTTACATTTATAGATAATTTACTTACGCACAGTGGAGTTGTTTTGGAATATCCTTCATATAGTTTAACCAGTAAATCTGTAATTAATGAAAGTTTGCTTAAAATAACGCCATCACATGAATATTATCATGTTGATATGGCGGCCATGCTATTAATAGGAAAATTTATAGAATATTTAAAAGATAATAATGTATACGACAATACAAGAATAATTATAGTATCTGATCATGGTTCTCGTGACGTTTACAATAATGAAAAAGATGATTTTTTTAATAAAGTAACGATTAGATTTAATCCTGTACTTTTTGTTAAAGATTTTAATTCTACTGGAAAATATAAAACAGATAATACTTTCATGACTATTGCAGATGTTCCATTAGTTGCATTGGATGGCATTGTTGATAATCCCATCAATCCTATTTCTAATAACATGTTAACAAACAAATCTAAAGAGGATGGTGTTGTGATATTTGCTGATAAAAATAGATGGAATACAAACGATTTTCCAGGAAGTAAAGTTTTTGACAAAAATTCACACTTCATAAAGGTAAAAGATAATATCTTTGATCAGAAAAATTATAAATTAAATTATAAGTATGAATAATATTAAAAAATTACATTAATTGATTCATCAAATAGTATGATTAACGTTTTTGGGTTTTAGGGTCTAAAATATCTCTAAGACCGTCACCAAGTAAGTTCCAGGATAGTACAAATAATACAAGTGCTCCACCGGGGAAAACCAGTGTGTACCAATATGCAAAAGGGTTTCCGTAAGTACCTAGTATCCAGTTCCTTGAAAGCGCAACAAGTTGTCCCCAATCTGCTGTTCCTGCCGGAACGCCAAGCCCAAGGAAACTTAAAGAAGATGCCGTCAAAACAATATACCCCATATCAAGCCCTGCCATAATAATTAAAGGGGTTAAAGCATTTGGGAAAATGTGCCGGAAAAATATATGTAAACCACCTGCGCCCATAGCGCGTGCAGAAGCTACATAATCAAGTTCCTTAATTTTTAGCACTTCCCCCCTTATCAAACGAGCATAAGAAGGCCATGCCACCACAGTTAAGGCAAGCAGCATATTAAGCATACCACGCCCAAGTAAAGCAGCAATAACCATAGCAAGCACCATGGAAGGTACTGCGAAAATAATATCCGTAAAACGCATTAAAATTTCGTCAATAATGCCGCCCTTATATCCGGCAAGGCCACCGATTAAAACACCTATAATAACAGCAAACAATACGACAATTAACGAAATTTTAAAGGCGAGCCGCGCGCCCCATACTACGCCGTAATAAAGGTCATATTGGTTTTCAGTAGTGCCAAATAAATGCATTTGGCTTGGATGCATAGGTTCTATCTCATAACTTGCTTGTGGCATTTTGTAACTGTCTTGCGGGTTTTGCGGTTTTGCCAAAAAAGGTGCCAGCAAGGCCGTTATTCCAAATAAAGCAATAAATACAATCCCTGTGAGTGAAGTTTTATTTTGTAATAATTGTTTTACAATTTTCATCTTAATCTGATTCTCGGGTCACAAACCCTATATAAAATATCGGCTACTAAATTGCCGAACACAAATAAAAATGCTACTACTAAGGAAAATCCTAAAATACCTGCAATATCAAGTTGCCTGGCACATTCAACCCCGAAACGACCTAACCCATTATAATCAAAAACGGTTTCCACAATTACAGTTCCCCCCAGCAAGCGTATGAATTGTATGCTTGCCAAAGTTAGAGCCGGAATTAAAGCATTTCTGACTGCGTGATTTAAAATTACACGTGTTTCGCTAAGCCCGCGTGCACGTGCGGCAGTTATATAATCTTTTGAAAGTTCTTCGATTAAACTCGAACGCATAACCTGCATTTGTAAGGCAAAAGAGCCAAAGCACAAAGTTAAAGCCGGTAAAACCAAATGGTTTAAAACATCAAAAAATACATAAAAATTTAAGTTTAGTAAAGCATCAATTAAAGAAAAGCCCGTATAATTTTTAAACCCCGGGCCATTTATAATAAGGTCTGCCGATAAAGAGTATTCCCCCGGAGAAAATAAATGATATTTCCCGTAAAAAATCATTAAAAGTATCAATCCTAAAACAAATAGAGGCAGAGAAAACCCCGAAAGAGATATAAAACGTAGTATTTTATCAAGGAATTTACCTTTATTAATTGCTGCTAAAATACCAAATAATAAACCAAAAAATAATACTAAAATTATCGTTATAACAGCAAGCTGGGCTGTGGCCGGGAAGTAACTTTTTATTGCTTCAATTACCGGCATGCCTGCACTTTCCGAGTAACCGAAATCACCTTTAATAATTTTACCGAGCCAGCGTCCATATTGTACTAAAACAGGGGCATTTAAATCGTATTTATCTATAACTTCTTGAAGTGATGAAAGTTGTTTTGCATCTTTTACATACAAAGCAGCACGTGTTTCCGGTGGGAGATTCGAAGACAGCAAAAACAAAAAGAAACTTACCCCAAGTAGGACTAGAGGTAAAGCAATAAGGCGACGCAAAATAAATTTCAGCATAGTGATATATTATAATATTTGGCATGCTTTAACAAGTTAACATAAAATTTTAATCGCATTATTTATGTCTTGTTAAAATGTCAATTTAAGGGTTGTCCTCCCATTTTTTAAAATTGAGATATCGTCGTAACTAATACAAACAAATTAGGTCTAAAGTCCTAGATGGTAATAGGACTAAAAACCCTTGTGACACTACTTTACAATTGCTAACATTTATGTAAGAAAGATTAGAACGGAGAAAAAATGCCCCCAATAAAAAATAAAGTTCTCAAAAAGATAATATGTTTAGGGCTGAGTGCCGTCCTAATTTACAATACCACTGTTCCTGCCTTTGGGCAGGAATATTTTTTATATGAGAAACATCCAATTGCATTAGACTATCCGGAAATTGCAGTAGACAAAACCTATGTAGATCGGCAGGCAGCCGAGATAAAGGCCAATCTCATACAGATTGCGATGGAAGAGCGTGATAAAAGAAAAGAAGATGCTACCCATAAGCGTGCTATGGAGATTGTTAATGAGATATTGGGAACATCTCATGATGATTTATATTTACAAACATCTTCCCCTAATGAAGATAATACTCCCCCAAAAACTGATGAAGAATTAAAAACGGAATATTTAGAAGGCTTACAAGAAGAAGCAAATAAAGCTAAGGGAGAAATTCAGACAAGATATCAGGAATTGTTACGTGAGTTAAAAGAAGAAGAAGCTAAATATTTAGCAGAGGGTAATTTCAGCGAAGAAGAAATAGCAAATTGGAAAGCTGAAAACTTAAAGAACTTGAAAAAAACTTACAAAGAGGCAACAACAAAGGTTGATGATTATTTCAAAGAAGAAATTGATCAAGTAAACAATAATTTTGAAGAATTTTTAAAAGAGTTAAAAGAAGAGGCAAATGAAGCTTTTTTCGAACATGTAAAAAAGTTATTTAATGAATTGATGGGCCTATATAAACTTGAACCTAATAAAACAGAAGGCTACATTTTAACTTTGATGGAAGTTATAACTACCTTTGTAAACAATAAAAAGCAACACCTTTATACTAAGAAACAAAGACAAACATTAATTAACATGTGTCGTAATGTTATAAAAAGGGAAAATGCCAGTGTAGGTAAAGATAATAAACGTACAACAAATGTTTGTGAGACAAGGGGGCATTGTCCGGAGCTTTTATCTGCCATTTTGGGTCTTAGTGCTTTAACTTCTGAAGATGAACGTTATGCTGATGCCCAAATGGTATTTAATACCATAGAAAATTATAAAGATACTGCAGCTAATTTTGCAATTTTGCTAAATGGTATATCCGGTTTACTTGTAATGAAGGAATATGAGCTCGTAAGAAAAATTTTAAAGGCCCATACCGAAGAAGAAACTGATACCAGTTTTTGGGATTATTTGAGTTTCATGGATATTGCCATACATATTGGTAACACAAACGGCAAATATTTAGGTAATTTATCTAAATCCGCGGAATATTGGAGTGATGGTGTATACCGAAATGTATACTCAGATTTAGCTCAAATGCTTGCCGAGGAAGGTTCAGAAGGCTCTTTGCGACTTTTACGGGAATTTGGTGTAGAAAGATGCCGTGTTACTACAACCCACGGCGTACAAAAAGAGACTTTATCAAAATATTCTATTTCTTGCTATGGTATAATGCCTTTCTTGGCCGGGGCCTTACTCAGCGGTAAAAGTGGAGCCGATAAATATTCATTATCCAGTATGAAGATTCCTCAAGGTGCAACACAATATATGGATTCCAGCGGTCGGATTTATAATTATCCTAAAGGTGGTCCTGACAATTCTAGAGTTAATTATCTTGAAAGTTCATATTACAGTTTAGTAAACAATATATTTAGCGGGGACGCTGAAGCCATGTTAGCATTACATGTTATGAGCCTGGGTATGGGAGATTTAAATCCCCAACAGGAAAGATCTTTAGACACAGAACTTTACAATACTTTTAAATACAGAATACCTACACAATTTTTAAAGTCAAGATATATCGTTGTAGATGATGATCGTTTTTCTAAAAAAGAAGATCGTAATTTGACAAGATCTATATTCATAGGTGTCGGTATGCTGGCAGATGTTTATGTGGCAGTGAAATGTATCGTCGGTATAGGGCTCAAAGCTGCTACCTTCGGTAAGGGGTTAGTAAATGCTTTTAAGTTGGCAAAAGTAGGGGCAACTTTAAAAAATATTCCGGCATTAGCAAAAGTTGCTGCTGCGTATACAAAAAACGTATTTATGCAACAAAAAATAGTAACTAAAATTGCTAACATGGGGCAGAAGTTTAAGAAATTTTCAACAGAATATAAATCTTCAGTAAGATTAAATGTTTTAAGTAATGCCGCCCATTATACTAATGCTGTTCACGACTATGAAGCCGCATCTATGGCTTTAGCACCGGCAAGAAGTAATAATATTACCAGAGGATTAATGAGATCGGTAAGAAAAATTACCTATAGTGAAGAATTGGGTGTGTTTGTATTAGGTGAGGGTACACATGTTGCTCCTCAGGTTACTAGGGAAGTTAAGGATATTGTTGATACAGCCACGGTACATGCTAAATCAAGATACAGAGTAGCAAAAATGTTCAACAAGGAAGTAAAATTTAAAGACTTCTTCCTTGAAGAAGTAAACAATTTAGTAGCCGCCTCCCCATTGGGCGTGGAAGATAAACAAGTTTTAATTGAGTTTTTTAAAGGCGCAGATTTCGAAGTAGCCCTCGGTGAAGCCGAAGCCCATATTTCAAGCTTAACCAGAGGTGTGGCAAGAAATTTCGCCGAACATCCTTTAACTTTATCGGTTTATGAAGAGATCGGAAATCAAAAAGGCAAACAACTTGGCGTTGATTTCGTAATTGGTGAAAAGATACCCGCTTTCAGTAAGAATGTACCGCAATATGCAACCCTTGCAGAAGAAGATGGAAGATTTGTACTTAAATTCTTTAAAAATGAAAGTGAAGTAATTGATTTATCTGCTTTTAAACTGAGTTTTGAAAGTTCAGACGGTTTTGTAGATTTTGCCCGTGCTTCCGCTAAACTAGGTGATGCCGGTAAAATAGAACTCAAATTTATTCCTAAAGAAGCCAATACCTTTTGGAATAGAAATTTCAGAAATGTTTTTGCAAGGAATAAAGAAAGTTTATTTGGTGGGCGTGGTACAGTTGCTATACTTAATCAAGATGGTAAGATGATGGAAACAGGTATCACCTTGCAAACTTATAAACAGTATGACGGTTTGAGAGTTATTATTGATGACAATGTTGGTCTCATTGTTCGTAAAGGGAAAGATCTTGTAAATGTATCAACAGAAGGTTCTTTCTTCTTACCGAAACATCAAATAAGAAATTTCTTAAATTTCGCTAAATTAAAGGGTGCTGATGCCCCTTGGAAAATTAAACTTATCGGCGGTATGAATAAGGTTAATGCTTTATACTTGCAATCAATGGTTTCCTTGAGTGTGGCTTCCACCGGTTTAGTTTACCCGTTAAGCAGAAATTATCCGGAAATGGATATGAAGGAATTAACTTTCATATCTTTAATTGCTCCATACTTACTTTCAGCGGCAACACCTTTTGTTTCACCTTTTGTTAAAAAATTCGGCGCTATTAAAATGCTGAAGACCTCAATGTACTTATCATTAGGTTCTTTGGCAATACCTGTATTAAGTGGATTTAACGGGCTTGGCGGTATTCAAGCGGATAATCCGTTCTCCAAACCTTCACCGTATTTGCTTTATCCGTCCGCCTTACTTATCGGTTTAGCGACAACTTTAACACGCGGTTCTTTCTCACCTTTAATTCAATCAATCGGTGGAGGTAGCGGAACTTTAAAAGCGGTAGCGTTTAAGAGTATTTCATCCTTCATGTTAGTTTTACCGCCGATGATTGGCGCAGTTATTGATAGAATAAATCCTAAATTCTTTACCAATCCCGACGGTTCTTTATACTTAAATGAAAATGGCGAACCGATACAAAAGCATTGGTTTGACTTTTCCTTTTCCTACCCTGTAATGCTTGCAGTTGCCGGTACAGCGCTGTATAAATTACAAAAAGTTCACTTTAATCAAAAAATCGGCAGGAGCCCAAATGCATTTACAACTACAAGGGAATTCTTTAAAGATGTTGGCTCATCTTATGGCCTTTTAATCAGAAGAGATTTATTGCCTTTGACAGTGTCAAGTGCATTGCTCGCAGGGGCGGAATCTTCCTTGCTTTACACTTATTCTAACTCAATGGCAAGTGAGTACGTAAGAGATAGAGTACGTACAGAAGAATTAGTACCTGTACTTGCTTTGATCGGGCTTAATGCCCCGGCTTTCATCACCAGGTTGAATTCAAAACCGATTTTAAGAGCCATGGGCGGTGATAATATATTAGGTTATAGAAATTTATTAACAGCCAGTCTTGCTTTAGCAGGTGTCGGTTCATACTTGCTTGCGACACAAGATGACCCATTAACCTTCTCATTAGGTTTAACTTTGACTTCTATAGGTTTTGCAAACATAACAAGCAGTATATTGCGCTATGGGCATAGCAAACTTGCAGTGGAATTGAGCGCCCCTAAACATGTGGTTACAAGTTGGGACGTTTCTTATCCGACGGTCTTTATAGGTATGTCCGCAGTTCCGTACTTGTATGGATACATGAACGATAGAAATATAAACGGCCTGCAAACGGAAAATAAATTTGATATGGTTAGTTTAAAGAATACTTCCTGGCAGGAAGTTATGGGTGTACCTATCGTAGCATTGGCTTTAGGCGGTGGCTTATCTCATTTAGGTATGAGAACTAAAAACACTTTAAAAACTATTAATAGCGGTGGTTTAATATTGCCTTTAGGCTTAGTCGCTGAAGCAAATAACTCCGGCTTTAGAACTTTGGCTTTACCTAAACCTATTTTTGATAAAAAAATGTTTAACCAAAATATTCCGCCACAATTAAATAACTCCGAACCGCATTTTGAATATAGACCTGATTTGATGGTTCCTTCCTTACGTGTGACACCTAATTTCAGTATTGAGCCTGTTAGGCAATAAACTTTTTATATAATAGTATTGATAGGTTCTTTATTGAATTTGGGAGGTAATTATGGAAAAAGTTTTAGATTTAATTAAACAAGCAAAATTTATTACGGCTTTTACCGGGGCAGGTATCTCCGTTGAAAGCGGTATACCGTGCTTTCGCGGCAAGGGCGGCCTTTGGGAAAAGTATGACCCAAAATATATTGAAATAGATTTCTTTAACTCCCACCCGAAAGAAAGTTGGGCCGAAATCAAAAAAATCTTTTATTCTATGACGGCACAAAGCAAGCCAAACAAAGCACATGAAGTTCTTGCAAAAATGGAAAAGGCTGGTCTTTTAAAAGGAATAGTAACGCAAAATATTGATAATTTACACCAAGAAGCGGGCAGCAAAATTGTTTATGAATTTCATGGCACTTTAAGTTATTTAACTTGCCAAGTTTGCGGCAAAAGATATAAAGTTTCAGAAGTAAATTTAAATGAAGATTTGCCCTCATGCCCGTCATGCAAAGGTTTACTTAAACCTGATTTTGTGTTTTACGGGGAAGGCATCCCCCCCACCGTTTATCAAGATTCTTTCACACTAGCCCAACAAAGCGATTTAATGATTGTTGTCGGTACTTCCGGCGAAGTTATGCCTGCTTGCGCTTTACCCCATTTAGTAAAACAAAACGGCGGAAAAATTATTGAAGTTAATACTTTGCCGTCTGCATATACTCACACAATAAGCGATTTATATTTTGAAGAAAAGGCCTCTGAATTTTTTAGCAGGCTTGAAAAAATACTTAATTTATAGTTTATTAAAAAATAAATATAATTAAATACCCCCACAGTTTTCAAAAACCGTGGGGGTTTTATTTGCCCCAACTACTCAAAGGGCTTGTAGTCAGTTATTACTCTTTTTTTACAAGGTCATTAATCCCCCCGTAAAAGCGTAAATGGCAGCAAATGCTATCAATAGAATCAACACCATTACCACCTTTTCATGTTTGCTGAAGCAAGGTTCTGACGGCGCATTTTGGCGTCTTGCAATCATAAAGACCGGTATACCGAGTGCAATAAACACAAAGGCCATAAATAAATATTTAAGCCCTGCCGCGTAAATCAGCCAAAGCCCGAAAGCAGTACCAAAAATACCGCTTATTAAGGCAAAAAATCTACCGTGCTGGGTTATTTTTTGATACTCACCGTCTTCAGTCAATTTCCACAAATAAAGTGTGCTGAAAATGTATGCAGGCAAAACCATAACGCCGGTAATACTCAGCATAGTGTTCCACGCATTATTTGAGAAGTAAACCAGTAGCATTGCAAGTTGCATTACAATACTCGTTACCCATAAAGAAACCGACGGCGTACCTTTATCATTTTCCCTTGCAAAAATTTTAGGAAATGTTCCGTCAAGTGCAGCTGATTGCGGAATTTGCGCGGCAATCATCGTCCATGCAAGCCAACTGAATAATACGGCAATTAAAAGTCCGATATTCATTAAATAGCTACCCCATGGGCCGACCAAATGTTCCAAAATACCGGCGGTTGACGGGTTTGCTACTTTGGCAATTTCGGCTTGGCTCATGAAACCAAAAGGCAAAAGTGAAAGCAAAACATAAATAATTAAACATCCGCAAAAACCGAGGAATGTCGCCCTGCTTACTGCCTGTTGGCTTTTTGCGCGGCTTGATAACACAACCGCACCTTCAATACCTATAAAAGCCCAAAGCGTTACGAGCATGGTGCTTTTAAGTTGTGTTTCAAAACCGCCTAAACTTTTTGCATTTGCGCCGAAATTGCCCCAAAAATCATAATTAAAACTTCCAGCGTGGAAGGCAAAAATACAAATAATTATAAACAATGCAAGCGGTACAAGTTTTGCAATAGTACCGATTACGTTCATAACTGAGGCCTGCTTTACACCACGTAAAACAATAAAATTAAAGCCCCAAATAAGTGCTGAACCGCAAATAATGGAAAGTAAATTATTCCCCCCTGCGAAATGCGGTGGAAAGAAATAATTTAAAGCATCCATTGTTATAACGGCATAACCGACGTTTCCGAAAATCTGGGAAAGCCAATAAGCCCACCCGATGGAAAACCCGGCATAGTTTCCAAAACCGTTGCGGGCATACATATAAATGCCGGCAGTTAAGTCCGGCTTGACGCGTGCAAGCACGCTAAAGGTGTTTGCAATAAAGTACATGCCTATGCCTGTTATAACCCAAGCGATAAGTACCGCACCTGCAGCAGCCCCTTGCGCCATATTTTGGGGGAGGGAGAAAATCCCGCCCCCTATCATAGAGCTTATAACTATTGCCGCAAGCCCGATTACGCCGAGCTTGCCATTGTTATTTTGGTTGTTTTCCCCCATAATACCCCCAAGTTAAACCCTACTTATGCAGCACAACAGGTGCGGCATTTTGGAAGTTTAAAAAACCCATAACCGTCAAACAATACGCAAAAGGTTGTGTAATGTTTATAAAGTTATGCCAAAATTGAAATTCACTGTGTTTTTGTACACCGCGTATTTCAAGTTCGTGATTTAAGGATTTATTAAGCCACATTTCCGCATGGCCTTTTGCGATATCATCATCAATATGGGTATCAAAATATTCAACATATTCCGCAGCCCATCCGCCGATGAGTTCCCCCCCTGAGTTTTTACCCCAGCAAATGCCGATGCCGGTTGCTATGGCTTTATGGTCCTCAATTTTTGCGCCGTTGCCGGCAATAATAGTTTCAAGCACGGCACCGTGTTTAAAGTCTTTACAAACTTGTTCAACAGGCACGATATTACCAAATAATTCCTTCGGTAAAACAGAAGTATAAGGCACTACATTGAAGTTTTCAATTTTTGCCTGCAGTAATGCACTGTCATAGCAAAAAGTTTCAAACGGTTGTGGCGGGATGCCGTCGTTTGCTTGCCCTGCACCGCCTGAAATAAAGGCTAGTGTCGGGTATCTTGTTCCGTATTCGTTATTCATTTATTTACCCCCTTTTTAAATTAGATCATTAAAGTCGCTCTTAAAGTAAAGACGCTTACCCAACCGCTGTCTGCTTTAAATGCTGCGCGGTTATACATTTGTAAATCCGGTGTTATAGTTAAATATGAACCTAAACCCCAAACCCATTGTGCTTCAAAAACAGTTTCACCCGTGCGAACATAAGCAGGGGCGTAAACATCCCTTGCAATTCTGTTATATGCAACACCGACAGTGATTGTATCAAGCGGATTTCTGTGAAGAGGGTTAACATAAGACATACCGAGCATATAAGAATTTTTTATAGGTGAAACACTATTTGTTGAACCGTTTGCTCTGCCGAACATAATCAAATTGTTGCAGAGGTTTTGCTCCATATTGAAACTCCAACCCATAGAATTTTCGGGTTGTTTTTCAACTGAAGGTTGATAGTAAACTAAACCTGAATATTGGCCTTTACCTAAGCCAAAAACATTTTTAGGTGTATAAGTAATAGATCCAAAGCCGGTATATTTACCGTCAAAAGCGGTATTAACGCGCATTACAGAACCTGTAACATTTGTTGCATCCTGGTAACCGCCGGCTATAGTAATTTCTTCCGTCGGGGTAATTTCAGCATACACACCGAAACTTGCCTGAGGGTAAGTGGCGCTTGCATTTTGTGACATTGAATAGTTTATTAAACCTGTTTGTTGGTTCGAATCGTATGTTGTGCCGTCAAAATTATATAACGGATATTGACCGATTGCCCAAGAAAGCCAACTTAATGCCCCTCCCCAATTATGGTTAAATGTCAGTTGGGAAAAGATATTTTGCCTGCCGGGATAATCGTTAACAGGTGTAGCTACGCCAAGGTTATCACTAAGGCTTGAAAGCCCCCAGTATCTCGCAAGTGTGTAGTTGAAGTTAACTTGCGCAGAGCCAAGCAAAGAATGTGTGTTAAATAAATCAAGCTGAGCGTAAGGATAGTAGATGTTTTGAAAAGCAGTTTTATGCCCATTCGGTGCACCGCGTTGTGCGGTTATTGACCAATCTAAACCATAGGAAAACCCCATTCTGTCCTTTAGGTCTTTTTTGAAGTTAGAATAAGCATCATCCGCTTCATTATAATAATAAGTATACATGCCTGCAATGCGCCTTTCATGGCGTGCCGGGATTTTTACTTCCATCATATCCTCATAAATATACTCGTGAATCAAAGGCGTGGCATAAACTATGCCTTCACGTGCCTGGATTTCACTTTGCATATTTAGTTGATGTGTCATTTGACGGCCTTGGTCATAACCGTGGCCCTCTGTTTTGGCGTTTTGAGTTTGTGCAACGGCGTTAGCGGAAACCCCTAAACATAAAGCGAACGCAAACACCGCAGTTGTTAGTTTTCTCATACAACCTCCTTTAAGTTGTAATCAGCAAAATTTTGCTGATATAATATATTTGCATTATTTTTATCTAATGTCAAGTAATTAGTTTTTAATTATTTTAGATTAGTTAATTTTTATTCTCTTTTTGTATTGTACGCACATTTTTTAGGGCCTATAAAATTTAGGCCTAAATTTATAATTTTAAAGCATAATTCTTCATAAAAAAGATTTCTAAAATAAAGTAAAAACTAGTCAAAAATTGCTATAATGATTAGACAGTATCAGGAGGGTTTATGAAGATTTCAAAAACGATATTAAATAAATTGCTTAAAAAAGCAAAAGAGAGTTTAAAAAATTCTTATTCGCCTTATTCCCAATATCGTGTGGCGGCCGCAGCACTTGCCAAAAGCGGTAAAATTTACGGCGGAACAAATATTGAAAATGCCTCTTACGGCTTAACAATGTGCGCCGAGCGTTGCGCCATATTTAAAGCAATCAGCGAAGGTGAAAAAGAAATACTCGCCCTCTATATCATAGTATCGCAAGATCCCAAATTACCCGAGGCTACCCCTTGCGGTGCGTGCCGCCAGGTTATTGCGGAATTTGCACGCCCGGATGCACCTATTTATACACTTAATTTACAGGACAAAAAACCGCCTGTAATGCGCATGTTAAAAGAGTATTTGCCCAATGCTTTTACACCTAAGAATTTGGAATAAAATATAAGCACTTAATTAAAACCCATACCAAATCGGTATGGGTTTTTTGTATAATAAAATTATGAAAAATTTTTTGATTTTCGTCTTGTTGTTCTTTTGTGCTTTGCCTTTATTTGCACAGGAAGATTTTAATTACAGTGCTAAAATTATTTTGAGAAAAGATGCCACTGCCGAAGTACAGGAAGGCATAACTTTTTACACGGATTCAATAATAAGCTTACCGGCATTAAAACGTATTATTGACGAAGATATAAATGTGAAAAGAATTTCTGTATTTATTAACGGAGAATATGTGGATTTTACCCAAAAAATGATTGATAATAAAGTTCATATTTATGCTTTGGTAAATCCGCATTTGCGCATAGGTAAAAACCATATTATTTTGTCATATACAGTATCTGATGTCATCCAGGCCGGTTATAATAAGGATGTGTTTAAGTGGAATTTGAATTTGCAAGATTTACCTTATAAATTTAATAAAGGTAAAATTCTTTTTAAAGTCGATGGGAGCCACATAATAAAAAATACTTCAATAAAAATCGGTAAAGCTGTTTTACCTTTAGAAGAAGATAAAGAATTTTCCTTAACCCCATTTTTAGATAAAGAAATTTCCCTTGATCTTTCTTTTGAAAAAGGTTTTTTTGATAATTATTTGCTTGCGTCTCGTTATCTAAGGGGTATGTTAAATATATTACCGATATTTGTTATGCTTGTTATGTTAATTTGTTGCTATTTTGTTTGGAGAAAATACGGCAAAGACCCAAAAGGCCCGTTTGTTACCGAGTATGAACCGCCTAAAGACATTACCCCCGCTTTTGCAAAATATATTTTACATAGGCAAGAGCCGATAGACTTTTCTTATGTAACTATAACTTTAATAAATTTGGCAATGAAAGGTTATATAAAAATCAGTAAATATAAAGGGAATATTTGTTGCACTTCTTTAAAGGGAACAAATTATTCTGAACTTTTTGAGGAAGATAAAATAATTTACGAAAATTTATTTGCCTATTCCCCCACTTTAGTATTGGATAATACCAACGCCACATATATACAAAATGCCTTTAAAAAAATGATAGACCGTATGATTGTTAAAAGTGAAAGTTTCTTTCGTGCAAATGTATATCAAATGTCTATACCTTTGGGCATACTTTTGCTTTCCTTTTTGCTTATTTATACATCTCAAAATCAATTTGCAACTTATGTCGCTAAATTTTGTTTTGGTATATCTTTGGTTAGTTTTGGGCTGTTATTTATGTTTATTGATAATATTTCCCCCCGATATGTGAAATCATACTGTCGCTTAATGGGCTTTAGGCAATATATGTTAATAGCGGAAAAGGGGCGCGTGCATTTTTCTAACCCCTTTGATAAAGAAAGGCTTTTCTGCGATTATTTGCCGTATGCTTATGCTTTCGGTATGGAAAAGCAATTAATAGCAAAATTTAAGAAAGAATTCGATGAAAGAATAATTCGACGTTATCAGGAATATTTGGGCAGTGTTGAGGCAATCTCTCAAGAACAAATAAATTCCACCTTGGCTACTATTTGTGTCATAGTAGGCGCAGGTGTGGTTGCTACAACTGCACCACACTTGTTACCTGGAATAATTACAAGGATAAAAAGATAATAATTATGAACAAATACTTTACAGGTTTAGTTGATACTCTTGAAAAAATTGACGCTACACAAAGTGTCGCAATGGAGAGTGCCGCACAAATTTTAGCTGAGACCGTTTTAAACGACGGGCTTATTTTTACACTTGGTAACGGGCATAGCCACAGTGCCGCTTTGGAAGGGTTTCACCGTAGCGGCAGCCTCGCTTGCATTAGTGCAATTTTAGACGATAGTTTTAACTTTCGCCCCACTGCACATAAAGCAACAGATTTAGAGCGTAAAGAAGGATATATTTTGCCTATACTTGCAAAACATAAAATGACTGATAAAGACAGCATAATCATTATTTCAAATTCAGGCCGAAACCCTGCCGGCATTGACGCTGCAATTTACGCAAAAAATAAAGGTTTAAAAGTAATTGTTATAACAGCAGCCAGTGCGCATAAAGAGACAAAATCCCGCCACTCAAGCGGGAAAATGCTAAGAGATTTTGCCGATGTCTTAATTGATAATTGTTGTAATAAACAAGAGACAGTTTTGACTTTAAACGGCAAAAGTGCCGGGCCTGTTTCTTCTTTGGTGAGCGGTGCGATAATGAATAATATTTTATATCGTGCAGCGGAAATTGTGGAAGAAAAAAGGCCGGATTTCCCCCTCCCTTTTTACAAAAGTAGTAATGATGTGGGCGGCGATGAAAATAATATAAAAGTTGCCAAAAAATATAAAGGCAGAATATTATTTTTAGATTAGGAAATTTGCAAATTGTCAAAAAAAGGGTTGCTTTTGGCAACCCTTTTTGCTGTAAATTAAATGTCCTATTTATTTTTTTCCAAGGAATCAATTTTACGTTGTAATTCACTTTCACTGAAAGGTTCATTAGGTACAACTTTAATAGTTGCGGTTGCAGCAGGTTTTTTATCTATCCTGTACATATATTCGCCGTAAACTTGTTGTTGTTCTTTGATTTTTTCAAGTTGTAATTTATCGATTTTGAGTTGGACTTGCTTAATTCCTCTTTTGATGTAGACTTGGCTTTCTTCCTTAAATTCATCTAGTCTTTTGCTTAAAGAAGGATTTATGTTTTTTACTTCTTCAGCTATTTCCTTTTCCTTTTCTTCAATATCAAAAGGGTAGGTCATAGCAAATGCTTTCAAATCATTATTTTCCACCGCTTTTGCAGGCAAAGAGGTAAGGCCTAATTCTTGCCCTAATTCCGGGTTAAAACCTGCCTTTAATAAAGCAAGCAAAACATCACTGTGATTAGTTTCAATACACAATACCATTAAATCATATTGATATATCTTAGATATCTGATTATCTTTAAGGCTGTTTTTTGCCGATATTTCTATTTCATCAAGATTTATAGGTAAATCTTCATTCATTTGATTAAATAATTGCTCTACATTAAGATATTCTTTTTGAGGCATGGAAGTTTTTACTATCGGTTTAATTTCTTTTTTTAGAGCTTCTAACTCATGAAAGTCTTGAGCAAGTACAGGTGTGCTGAGCAAAGTACCCGCTAAAAGGGCAATTGCTGATAATAAAAAGTTTTTTGTTTTCATATATTTCTCCTTTCTGTTTTGTGTTTCTTAACTATAGTTTACCAGTAATAAGGCTTTGTAACAAGAGCAAAAAGACCTACTTAAAAGGGCCAAAGGTCCTATTACTAGATATTTGTGTTTAAAAATGCTAAACTGAATTTTTAACGAGGAGGATCTTTTTTATGAGGATGTTGGACTTAATTATTAAGAAAAGAAATAATTTACCATTAACCCAGGAAGAGTTTAATTTTATCGCCCAAGGTGCGGCTAAAGAAACTTTGCCTGATTATCAGTTATCAGCATTTTTAATGGCTTGTTTTTTAAACCCTTTATCTAAAAGAGAAACCGCCATGCTAACCAAAGCAATGGCACATTCCGGGGAGCGCCTCGAATTTAAAAATATAAAAATACCGACAGTTGATAAACACTCAACCGGTGGTGTCGGGGATGGTATTTCCCTTGCGCTTGCACCTCTTGTAGCCTGTGCAGGTGTTGCTGTTCCAATGATGTCCGGGCGCGGGCTTGGGCATACAGGCGGCACGCTAGATAAACTTGAATCAATGAAAGGTTTTCAAGTTCGTGTTAAAACATCAAACATTTATAAACAAATGAAAGCACTTGGGCTTTGCATGTTCGGGCAAACTTCCGCACTTGCGCCGGCGGATAAAAAACTGTATGCTTTGCGTGATGCTACAGGTACCGTCGAAAATAGGCCTTTAATTACAGCAAGTATTTTGTCAAAAAAATATGCGGAGGGTGTTAAATCTTTATTTATAGATGTGAAATACGGATCCGGTGCATTTATGCAAAATTACAGAGATGCGAAAGAACTTGCCAAAACTTTAGTAGAAACTGCAAAAATGCTTGGGTTAAAATGTTGTGCGCTTTTAACCGATATGGATACACCGTTAGGGCGTGCCGTAGGTAACGCAAACGAAATGCGCCAAAGCATAGAAATTTTAAAAGGCAATAAAAATATTGCACCTGATTTTTATGAGCTTTTAATTGAAAGTGCCGCATATATGCTTTTGATTTCGGGTAAAGAAAAGAACCTAAACAAAGCGCGTGCCATCGTAGAAAAGATATTAGAAAGCGGTAAGGCCTTAAAGAAATTTAAAGAAATGCTTAAATGGCAAGGTGCAAACCCTGCTATTGCAGATAATCCGGGAAAGTATTTAAAAGATTCTAAACATTGTGCTTTAATTAAAGCGGATAAAGCCGGTTTTATTACCCGTTTAACTGCAAGAACAGTCGGTGAAGCGGCAGTTTTGCTTGGCGCCGGTCGTGGCAAGATGGAAGATAAAATTGCCTTCGGTGCAGGAATATGGCTTGATAAAAAACTAGGCGATAAAGTCAAAAAAGGCGATATTATTGCCCATATTTATGCAGATGACACAAAACGTTTAGCAGACGGTGTTGCATTATTTAAGCAAGCATATAATATCGGTGCAAAAAGACCGAAAACTCGCCCACTTGTTGCTGAAGTTATAAAATAATGGTGCGTTTTAAAGTAATAATAAAAAGGGCTGCTAAAAGCAGCCCTTTTAAATTTATAAGTCATGATACTAAAGTTCATTAAATAGGTCTTTTATTTCCTTAGGCAATTTTCCGTTATTAACAATTTGCCAAAGGTATTCATTACCTATTTTTTCATTTTTATCCGGATAGTTAATTATTAACATTGTAAATAGGTCCTTATTATTTTTGCCTTTATGAATACTTGATTTTGGATCATACTTTAAGACCATATAACTAAGCAAAGATATACGTTTATTTGGGGAAGTAGTCGGCCTATTAGTTTCCGGATCATAACTAACCCTTAAATTATTGGGTGATTCTGCCTTTTTCAAGATTTCAAGTGCAACATCTAATATAATTCTACTTTGACCATCTAAAGATAGGTTATTTACAAATAAAAGGCTGGAACTAAAATTATCCCTGATTTCTTTAGGGCTCAAATATTTTAAAGTACCGTTTAATAATTCAAACAGATCATCTTTTTTAAATTCCTGTGCCATAAATACAATATTTTCTAAAATATTAGTTTTTGTTTTGGCGGTAATTTTTACTTTACCGTCCTTTTGGGCTAAATCATATAGATACAAAAAAGCATCGTAATCTTCACTATCAAATAATTTTTTTACGGCATCTGAGACAATAATATCCCTGTCCTTATTAGGAAGAACCTGGTTTTTGAAGACAGAATTTAACTGTTCATAACCGTCATTCACTTTAACTGCCATAAGTAACATAGTAGTTACTTGTTTGGGATCAAGCCTAGATTTAGCAGAACCTGCGGTGGATCCTTTTAATGCTTTGTGAATATCTTTGTATTTCTCGGCAAATTTATTTTGCGCGAACAAAGAATTGGCAAGCAAAATGCTTGCAGAGAAAATTACCAAAAATAAAAGTTTGTTATTTTTCATAGCAGCCTCCATATGGCATATAAATATAGTTTAGGGCAAATATTTAGCATTGTCAAGGCCTATATAGAAATTATTTAACTTTTGCAGTTCGTTGATAACCCGTAGCAGAAATTATTTTTGCCTTAAATATTTCGCCGGGTTGCACAGGTTTGTCAAATGTTACAGTACCGTCGATATCAGGGGCATCTTTATAGGTGCGGCCAAGGGTGGGAGTATCTGCAATAATTTCAATATTTTTGCCGATTAATTTTTTGTTTATTTCATCAATAACGCGGCTTTGTACGGCCTCGAGTTCAAGGGCGCGGCGGCGTTTAACCGCAGCAGTAATTTGTTTTTTAAAATTATAAGAACTTGCCCCCCTCTCCCTAAAATATTCAAATACTGCAACATTGTCAAATTTAAAATCTCGCACAAAAGTTTTAAGTTCTTCAAATTGTTCCTCTGTTTCCCCAGGAAAGCCGACAATAAAATTTGTACGGATGGCAATATTTTTAACAGTACTTCGGAGCATAGCCAACACTTCTTTTATTTGCTCAGGCCCGCAGTGGCGGTTCATGGCCTTTAAAATCGGTGCGGAAATATGTTGGAGAGGTAAATCAAGGTATGGGTAAATTTTTTCTTCCCCTGCTATAATTCTTGCAAGTTCTTTTGTTACGCGGTGCGGGTAAGCATACATTATTCTAAAACGTTCAAGGCCTTTTATCTTGACTAATTTTTTAAGCAATTTTTCAAGCTGTGGTTTTCCATACAAATCTTGCCCATAGGAAGTTGTATCTTGTGCAATTAAACTTATTTCTTTTACGCCTGATTTCGCCATGATTTTGGCTTCTTCAAGCACTTCTTCCATGGGTTTGCTGCGGTAAATACCGCGGATAAACGGAATTGTGCAATAAGAACAACGGTTATTACAACCGTCGGCAATTTTTAAATATGCAGTATGCGGTAAAGTCAAACCCATTTTAAATTCCGGTGCATGTAGAGTTTTGGAAATTGATGGTAAAAGCGTACCTCTTTTTCCTAAAATATTTTCGATATTATCTTGTGCTTTTATAGAAAAAGCCAAATCAATTTTAGGAAATTTTTTTAAAACACTTTTGCCGAGGCGTTCCACCATACATCCGGTAACAAAAACTTTTTTAATTTTGCCGGCATTTTTAAGTTTTAAGGCATATTTAATGTTTTCTTCCGCTTCTTTGACGGAACTTGCCAAAAATCCGCATGTGTTTATTAAAACGGCATCGGCATCTTTAACATCAAAAACCAAATTATGCCCATGGGCAAGGAGACGTGCACAAAAATCTTCAGAGTCTGTTAAATTTTTTGGACAACCGAGACTAATTAAAAAAAAGTTCATTTTTCCTCCGTCAATGCCGTATTTAAAAGTTCAAGCAAGGCTTTATTTTGTTTATCTTTAGAGCCAAACGGTACAATTTTTGAACCATTAGTATTGCTCACTTTAACATAACCGTCTTTTATGTTAAATACAGTATGTGTTTGATTATCGAAAATGCTGCGCCCAAACATACCTCGCGGTATATCAAGCCCGGCAAGGCCTAAAATCGTTGGTGCAATATCTTGCTGGGATTTAAATAAATCACCGGAGATTTTTTCTTCAATCGGTTTTTTGGAAATAAATATTATTGGTACTTCATTAAAAACAGGGCGCGCGCCTTTGTATATTCCTGCGCCTTCTAGGTTTGCAAAAAACGGATGGTCCGCTGTAATAATTAACAGTGTGTTTTCATCAAGCAAATTCTCTTCCTGTAGATTTTTTAAAAATAAACCCAAATCTTCATTATGCCTTGCAAAAGCACGTGCCATATTGGGCTTTTTGTAAAGGTCTTCAATTTTTGGGTTTATGTCGGAAATTTCCATATATTCTTGGCCCAAATAATCGGTGCGTCCGGTTGGAACATGAGTATCAACATTTAAAATATCTATAAATATTTTTTCGTCATTTTTATGTTGCTTTAGGTAATCAATGACAAAGTCAAAAAGTTTTCTGTCCGTTAATCCCCACCAAGCAACTGAGGATGCATATTGCGGATCCCTTTCAAAAGTTGCAGCACCGTAAATTTCCTGAAAACCAGCTTTTTTAAAAGTTATGTGTTCGTTCATATATTCTTCGTTAGCGCCGCGTATGAAAACCGTTTTAAAGCCGTTGTCCCTCAAAATTTTGACAAAGGATAAAGGGTATTCATTCTTAAAGGACAGTTCCGCATTTGGATGGCCGGAAAATATAACGCTTAAACCATATAGAGTGGAAAGAGTAACAGGTTTTAAAGAAGCATAAGGATAAAAGTATAAAAGGCCGTCATAAATTGAACTTGCTTCGGGTGGAATATTCGGGTTAAAAGAAGAAATGAATTTATTTGAAAGAGCTTCTGTAGTAAGCAAAATAATTTTTTTGTAAGTGTTTTTGTTTTTAAAATCGGTAGGTGTAAATAAGTTATATTCTTTTACGATATCTTCAAGTTCGGCCGGTAATTCTTGCACTATTTGGTATTTTGGCTTGTTTGAAGTAATATCTTTTGCCAAATTAATGAGTGGGGTATCTATCAAGAGATTTGTATAAAAGGCTTGTTCTGTAGCAATATGTTTTATAGGGCTTAAGCAAGATATTAATAGCAAAAGTACCGCTGTAACAGCAAGTTTTTTAGTGCTTTGTTTAAAACTGGTTTTAACCCATAATTTTTTGATTGCAAAATAAGCCAAAGAGTATAAAATTACAAAAATAGTTAAGAGGCGAATGTCCCCCATAAATTTATAATTTGCGCCACCCAAAGTCATTAAATATTTGGAAACAAAACGTTCTTTAAAATAAATTAAAATGGCAAAGTCCGCACACAGAGTAATGTAATAAAGGAAAATTACTATTGCTAAAGCCCAAGAGCGTTTTATGCCCAAAAAGTGGAAGAAATAGAAAATAGCTGCCAAAGTTAAGAATTCGCAAAGAAATTTGATTATAACCCCTACAGTTAAAGAGAGCCCCCCAAGTGCGCCAAATTGGTTTAAGCCCACCAAAAACATAATCATTCCTGGCAAAGCCAAGACGGTAAAAAGCGGGATATCTTGTTTTAAAGGTAATAAATATTTTTTCAAAAAGTCCTTCATAATTAGTATAACCTCTCAAAAAATGCTAAAATAATTATACCTTTTTAGGAGCAGATTTGCTCTTAAATAGGGTAAATTTATGTGTGAAAGAAGGTAATTAATATGGAAAATGTAGATATACAAAAGAAAAGACATAGCGCATCGCATATTTTAGCGGCAGCAGTACAGGAACTTTTTCCTGATACTAAATTTGGCATTGGTCCTGCAATTGAAAACGGCTTTTATTATGACCTTTACACAACACATAAATTTACACCGGAAGATTTAAAAACTTTAGAAGATAAAATGAAGGAAATTTGCAAAGCCAAACACCCTTTTGTTTGCAAGTCAATTTCCAAACAGGATGCTTTAAAATATTTTAAAGACCGCGGTGAAGTTTTTAAAACGGAACTTATTGAAGAACTTGAAGATGGCCAAATTACCACTTATACCGTTGGTAATTTCACCGATTTATGCCGTGGCCCACATGTAGAACACAGTGGTCAGGTTAACAGTTTTAAACTTACCCATATTGCCGGTGCTTATTGGCGCGGTGATGAAAAACGTCCTCAAATGCAACGTATTTACGGTCTTTGCTTTAATGATAAAGAAGAACTTAAAAACTATATACACCAGCAAGAAGAAGCTGCAAAACGCGACCACCGTAAACTCGGTACCGAACAAAAACTTTTTACTATTACCGAAGATGTCGGCCCCGGCTTAGTACTTTGGCAGCCACGCGGCGGGATGCTCCGCAAGATTTTGGAAGATTGGATAAGAAATGAAAATTTGGCCCGCGGTTATGATATGGTTTATACCCCCCATATTGCACATTTGCATTTGTGGGAAAAATCAGGCCACGCAAATTTCTATAGCGAAAATATGTTTAGCCCCATTGAAGTTGACGGGCAAAAATATCAGTTAAAACCGATGAACTGCCCTTTCCATATCGCAATTTATAATGCACAACTCAGAAGTTACCGCGATTTGCCTTTGCGCCTTAGTGAACTAGGTACGGTTTACCGCTATGAACGCTCAGGTGTAATGCATGGTTTACTTCGCGTTAGAGGGTTTACACAAGACGATGCTCATATCTTCTGCACACATGACCAAATAGAAAAGGAAATTGAAGATTGTTTTGCTTTCGCTTTACATATTTTTAAGACTTTTGGTTTTGAAAAATATAAAGTAGAACTTTCAACTTGGGATGAAGCACACCCGGAACATTATACCGGTTCTGCGGATGATTGGCATAAAGCACAAAATGCTCTTGAAAGCGTTTTAAAGAAGAATAATATACCTTTTACTTCTCACGCAGGTGAAGCGGCATTTTATGGGCCTAAAATTGATATTAAATTGATTGATGCAATCGGCAGGCCTTGGCAACTTTCCACAATTCAGTTCGATTTCAATTTACCGGAACGTTTTGATTTAACATACGTAGCTAAAGAAGGGCGTGAAAGACCTTTAATGGTACACCGTGCTATGCTCGGTTCAATTGAAAGATTTTTGGGTATTTTAATTGAACATTACGGCGGTTTATTCCCCCTCTGGCTTGCACCTTTACAGGCAAAGATTTTAACTTTAACCGATGCACAACTTGAAGCCGCAAAAGCCTTGCAAGCAAAAATGAAAGCAGCCGGCCTTCGCGTTGAACTTGATGCAAGCCCGGAAAAGTTGGGTGCCAAGATCCGTGCCGCACACCTTGAAAAAGTACCTTATACTTTGATTATCGGTGCAAAGGAAGCGGAAACAAATACCGTTACAATTCGTTTAAGAAGCGGTAAGAATATAACTGTTTCCAATGATGAACTTATTAAAACAATGAGTGAAGAAGCCAATACGCGTTCTTTAGAAAACTTATTTAAATAGGTTTAAATTGTCTGCAATTAAAAACCCCCGGTTTTGCGACCGGGGGTAAATTTTTGTTAGTCTTTCAATATTTATTTTTCTGTTTGACCGGTACGAATCAAAGATTGAAAGAATTCAGACCAGAATGAAATAGAAGTTGTCTTTTTGAGAGTATTTTGTTTTTCTAACAATTGTGCAATTGATGTGTTGTTAAGTACAACTGGATTTACTGAATATTTTGAGAATTCAAATAAATCTTTCAAAGTAACAACTTTCTTCTGGTAGGTGAAATAATGTTTAGACTCTGCCATCAACTTTATATAGTACGGTTGTGCATGTTCAGGCAAGTTTAAGATGGATTTAGCTAAATCATCAATTCTCATAAAAACAGTTTGTTCAATAAATTCTTCCCTTGTGCCTGCTAAAGATTCATCTGCCATTGTTTTTAAGAACCATTTGTAGTCAGCGGAAAGATTTTCATATTTTTTTGTGCTGTTGATATCTGCGTTAATTGCATCAATGATGTTCTGATTTTGTTGATCTAAAATCTCAGTTTGAATTACAGTTTGAACTTGCTGTTTTGATTCTTTGTTCGGTGTAGTATAAGCAACCTGCTGCGCCATTAAAGGTATGGCGGAAAGAGCGACTACTGCGAATGTTACTGCTAAGTTTTTCTTTTTCATTTTTTCTCCTTATTTGTGGGCACCTTAAAATCTAGCGTTGTTGCTTGCCTCATCTACAAATATTTTATGAGTTATTAAGGTAAACTACAAGGGAACTTAGACCTAATGTCGAATAGGTCCTTTGGGTAACCTATCCTCGGTTACCAAAACGCCTTTCTCTCTTAGAATAAGCAAGCAGTGCTTTTAGAAAATCTTTTTCTTTAAAATCAGGCCATAAAGTTTTTGTAAAATAAAACTCACTGTACGCAGCTTGCCAAAGCAAAAAATTTGAAAGCCTTTCTTCACCTGATGTTCTTATAATAAGATCAGGTGCGGGTAAATTTTGATATAAATTTTTTTCGATATCACCTTCGGTAATTTTTGTTTTACCTTGTGCAAGTATTTTGTTTACTGCGTCGGTAATTTCTTGCCTGGCGCCGTAATTTAGACATAAATTTAAAATAAGTTTTTTATTACCTGCGGTTGCTTTTATAACTTCATCAAGTTTGGTTAGAATTTTTTTAGGTAAGCCCAATCGCCTGCCGCTAAAAACAAGTTTTACATCTTTATATTTATCTTCGGTAAATTTACTTAAAGTATCTGCAAGCAGTTGCATTAAATAAGTAACTTCGGTTTTGGGGCGCGCCCAATTTTCAGTTGAAAATGCATATAAACTTAAAACACTAATACCTTCTTTTAAAGCGGTTTGTACTACTGCTTCAACGGAGTTTGCCCCCTCCTTATGCCCTTCTTTACGCGGAAGGTTTTTAAGTTTAGCCCAACGGCCGTTACCGTCCATAATAATTGCAACATGACTTAATTTGTTCATATAAAAATGTTTAATAAAAATTGCCCAGTACAGGATTTGGCTTCCATCAAATTCCTGACGGAATTTGCTCCAGCCCTGGCTCGCGGTTTTTGCCTTTCGCTCCGCTCAAACAAAAACATCGCTCCGCCTTCAAATCCTGACGGAACAACAAGCAGTTGTTGTTCCTACAAGTGCAAATTTTATCGGCAAAAATGCCGAAAAAATTTGCCCAGTACAGGATTTGAACCTGTGACCTTTCCCATGTCAAGGGCGTTCCGCCACTTGACTGGGAAAGTTATCGTCGAGAAATTTCCCCCGTATTTGTCTTTTTTTGCCATTGCCAAAATATTGACAATAGCGGTTATTTGGAAGGTTTCTTATAATTATAGCGAATATTCAATAACTCGGCGAACTTCCTATTTCTTTTACTAGCACGTTCCCGTAATGCTGACCATTTAATAATTTCTTGATATAAAACCCCTTTAACAATTTTGCTCTCATCTTTGATTCCATATAAAGTTTCGGATGGTTTAAACCACGTGCCTTCTTGAATTCCAGGTTGGAAACCTCCTGTGTCATATTCATTAATATTTTCAATAATTAAATATCCATAAAATTGATTGATTTGAAACTTTTCTTTAGAACAATTTGCAATTAAGCGTGCATACCTTTGAATTTGTAGTAAATAATCTTTAGCATCAGTTTCTGGAGCTTTTAATTCTATTAAAATACATTTTCCTTCGTCTGGAAATAAACAGATATCAGGTCTTCTTGTGTCAGGAATTTTGATGCCATAATTTTGAACTTCATCTTCAAGATTGTCACGAAACAATATTTCATTGTCCACTTTGATGTCCTTTAAAGCAATTTCCGAATGTCCTGAAAAATATATGAAATCTTCGTTCAATATCCATAAATCGCTATTTGTTGGTACTGTGGATTGATATTTCCTAAATAATAGATTGTGTAATAATTCTTCTGTTTGTTTGCGTATTTCATCTTTATCCCATTGTTTTTGTACTGTAGTTTCTTTGGAAAGGATTTTATCAAGTAATGCAATAACCATTTCACGACGAGCAATATATAAACTTAAGTCTTCTGAATTTTGCTGTGGAATTAAATTAAGTAATTCTTTGCTTTTCCCTTTAAGTTTTTCAAAGTATTGTTCATCAGAAGGGTTCAAATCACAAACGCTATCGTATATTTGCTTGATTTCAGCATCTTTTTTAGACTTCTTCTGAGCTTCTGTAATATAGAACTTTTCTAAGATTTTTTGGGTAGAAGTATCACCTAATTCTAAATTTGTCTTTCGTAATGTATCATCAGATATATTAAAAGTTTTTACAATAGAGTTAACATTTGCATTACGTTCATCAAGAACAGTTTTTAAAGAAGGATAGAATTTTGTTAAAGATTGTCGAACGGAATCTTTCACATCTTCTAAAAATATATATTCCTCATTAGAAGGAAATAATGAATTTTGCAAAGTTTCTTGTTCTATTAAATGTTTGTCAGGAAATTGAAGTTTAGAACGACTTTCATCAGCTAAGGGTAAATCATCTAAATATTTTCCTTGGATGGCTGTTAAAAAGTGGGAATTTCCAATAATTTCCTTTGATTTAAAAATATCTGGAAAAGATAAGTCCTGAATAGCTGTATTCTGGCTATAGAGCGTGATTTTATTTTCAGAAGAAATAGAACTAGGTAATATAAAATTGGTTGCTTGTAATTGTGTTGTTTGGGAAGTTGGTGTCCATATTACTCTAGGAGGAATCTTGACATTATTCTCTTTATTGATAGTCTTCTGCAGCGTCGGTTTTTGATATGAAACTGTTAATTTAACTGTGCTATTTGGAGTAGGTATATCCTTTTTAGAAATATTTAGTTTTTCACTTATTACATTGTTGTAGAAGAAATTGATATTAACATTAGGGAAAATATTAGCTGAAAATTTGAAAAGGTATTTAATAATCAAGGACATTTTTAATTGTTTTATCGATAAAGAATCAAAATATACTTGGTCGTTTTGATTCTTGAGTTTGCTCATTGTAACACACGTTCCTGTCTTTTCCCCATTAGGGACTTCGTTAAACAAATTTTCTCCGATAAAATTTTTTCCGTTTTGTTTATTATAATGAAATACACGAGAAAAAATTGTTCCATTGTTCGAATATAAACTTTCAAATCTTACATCTTCAAAACTATGAACATATTGTAATCTACCTGAACCAAGGTTTCCTTTTCCTTTTGTGCTATTGAACAAGTCATTAAATCGAGAATAATTTTCTTCAGTAAACCCAATACCGTTATCAGTAATTGTTAGATATTGGAAAGATTTAATTTTTGTGGAATCAATATATGAAAAAAAGAGATTAATAGTTATTTGTCCTTTATCTAATTTTGTCTTATATTTCTCCTCAATAGCTTCCCAAGCATTAGTAAAGGCTTCAAAAATTGGTGCTAATTTGTTTCCTGATTTATGAATGACTCTAAGAGCTCCTCTTAAATCTACAGTCGCAGATTGTTTTCCTTGCTGTTTCATATATCTTCTCCCATAAATTCCATCAACAATAATATTTTACAACATTTATTTAATGAGTTTATAATGTGTATTTCTTCCCGCACCGATTTGTTCTAAAATTCCGCGTTTAACTAAATCAACTATATCACGACTTGCAGTATCTTGGGAACATTTACAAATTTTAGCCCATTTGGTACTGGTTAAATTGCCGCTAAATCCGTCAAATACCATATTAATAATTTTGCTTTGGCGGTCATTAAATGTTTTACCTTGATGTTGTTTCCAAAAGTTTGCTTTGGCTAAAACCGATTTCAAAAGTTCGTCGGAATTTTTAATAGCATTTTCTAAAGTATTTAAGAACCACTCAAGCCACTCAGTAATATCTAAATCGCCCTGTTGGGTAATTTCAAGTTGTTTATAATATTGCTTGCGTTCCCTTGCTATTTGGGAAGACATAGAATAAAAACGATTAGATGAATTTTCACTCCTTGCCAGTAATAATTCAGATAAAGCCCGTGCGATACGCCCATTCCCATCATCAAAAGGGTGCAAAATAACAAACCATAAATGAACAATAGCAGCCTTCAAAACATTATCTGTTTCGTCTTTATTTATAAATTCAAACATTTTATTTAGTTCGTCGTTTAATACACTTGCATTTGGGGCTTGATAATGAACTTTTTCCGCTCCCATAGGGCCTGAAACAACTTGCATAGGGCCGAGTTTATCATCACGATAATCCCCTACTTTGATATTGTAAAAACCGCTTTTACCTTCGGGGAACATATTTTTATGCCAAGCACATAAACGTGCTTTTGTAATAGGAGCATTATAATTTTGAACAGCATCAAGCATCATATCAACAGAACCTTCAATATTTCTAGAAACTGATATATCTTCACTATGTAAGCCAAGTTTTCGGGCAATGGAAGAACGAACTTGTTCTATATCTAAACGTTGGCCTTCGATTTGATTGGACTTTAATATTTCCTCGGTTAATGTTTGAAGCAAAGCATTATCTTGCATATTAAAACCGATATTTTGCATTTTACCAAGCAATAAACCTTGCGTCAATTTAACTTGTGCAAGTAAGTTTAAAATCTTTGTTTCATTCCACGTAAAGTGTGGCCAATTTTTGTTTTGATATATGTACATAATAATTTCTCCTATGCTATTATTATACCATAATCTCCGCAAAAAATGCGGAGATTGTGCGGAGATTATGATATTTACTATGGTTTACTTAATGACATTAATAGGAATTAACCCATCCATTACTCTCATTTTACTTGCAATTTCACCAGTTTTAAATTTTAAATATCGTTGTGTAGTGGTAATTTTACGGTGTCCAAGTAAGCCTTGTAAATGCTCTAAACTTCCTCCGCGATTTAAAAAATTAACTGCAAAAGAGTGCCTCATATCGTGTGGCCTCAAATGCCCAATGCCTGATTTTTTTGTCGCCTTATTCAATTGATATTTTAGTTGTTCTTGAGTTACTTTAAAAACAAGACCATCCTTTTGCGGGTTTAATTTCTGCAAAATATGTTTTATGTCAGTTGTTAAACCTAAAGTACGCGGTTGTTTTGTTTTTGTTTTTGGGATATAAATAGTTTCAGAATTAAAATCTATATTTTCCCATCTAAGACCTAATAATTCCTGCCTTCTTAATCCAGTATAAAACCCAATCATTACGCAAGGTTGTACTTCATTACTGATAAAAGTAATAAGTTGTTGAATTTCCTGCTCATTTATCGGGTGTGGTTGAAAAGGTTCTTCAGGATGTTTTTTAACCTTCTTACAAGGATTAGGTCCGTTATATTTATCCCAATCATTTAGACAATTAAAAAACTTACTTAAAATACCGAAATATCTATTTGCATTAGAAAAAGATGTCTCCTGTGCTTTTTGATGGTAAAAAGTTTGTATTGCAAGAGGTGTTATGTCTTTTAGTCGATAATCTTTAAAGTATTCAACAATTTTATTAAACATAGCCAAGTAAGTCTTTTTTGATGATAATAAATTGATGTGATTTGTAATGAATAACGGAACCATATCTTTAAACATTTGACTTTCTTGCATTAATCGTGGGTCATTTTTTGCCTTGTAAAAAGCATTTGTCCTTTTGGCTAATTCTTCCTTAGCGGCAGATTCATTAGACGCCACAATGAAGCGGTGTCTCTTTCCTGTCTCGTCATTAAAATCAATTCCGTAAAGTCCTTTTTTATTTTTGTATATTTTCATATTCGATATTCCTCAGTATTATAATATAATATTACATAATATTTAATCATATTGTCAAGTATTATGTTTTAATATTCAACAAAATTTGCTATTATATTTATATGTCCAAACAAGATAATGAACAAAATATAAAAACAATTAGTTTTACGCTTCCCGAAGAACTTTTAAACCGTGTTAAAGTATATGCTCAACGGGAAGACCGTAATTTATCTTCGGTTATTAGATTGGCTCTTAAAAGATTAATAGAATCTGAAAAAACCAAATAACCGAGTTTAAATCAAGAGTGATAGATAGGGAGTTCCGTAGAATCTTCCACCAGTTGTTCTATCTTGGCTCTATTAAACAACAACTTTCCACCTATTTTAACAATGCATCCTTTGGGGAACTCTCCACGTGTTCTTTTGGAATATACTGTTGCAGGTGAAAGATGTAAATAAGTTGCTACTTCTTTAACATCCATTAAGGGGCTTGTGTTATCTTGCATTGTCAGAGTCCTCCTCAAAATTTTTACTTTCCTGTATTGCGGTGGTTTCATAGGGTATAAAATTATCTCTTTTATATCTCTCTAATGTATCTATAATACTATCCTTAGTAACATAATCATTAGAATATAGAGATTCTAATATAGTATCTTTGAATAACTTTTCTTCAGGCAGCCTAGAAAGATTAAGTTTTTTAAGTTGGTTTAAGTTATTTCTTACTTCTTTCAGTGAATAATGTTGTTTTAAGTATTTACAATAATCAGCATAACCTAATGTAATAAACTTACAAACAGCACCAAATAATGCATTTCTTTTCTGTAATCCATTATATTCTTTATGTATATCACAGAATTGTTCAATAGATGCTAAGTGTTTTACCATATCATTTGAGATAGTAAAAAATCTTTCAAATATACCTAGAGTTCTGTATTGTAATATCTTTGAACATACTTCTTTATTAAATGCTGTTTCTAGAGTATTAGGAAGATGACTTTTTATGAGTTTTAGTTCATAATCAATACTTTTTTTCTTATTCATTGTATACTCTAAATTAACCAAACAACAACCACTTTCCTTAAATAATGGTGCTAAATCTACAGGCATCCAATTATGTTTCAATGCTTCTGCTGTTTTGTCATACATTTTGATACATTTTTCTTTGAAGTTAAAATGTACACTCCAACCGTCCGATTCTTCATATACCGTGTAACCTTTTCGAGATTTGGCAGGTTGTGGTATATTATGAGTGCAAATTAATCGTAAAACAGAAGAACTAAAAGGAAGGATGATAGGTTTATTTACATCCCAACCAGATAAATAGTGATTCCGTAATACTGATTCATCCGTTAAAATGCCTGCATATTCTAATCTTTCTACTAACAAGGATAAGAAGCGTTCAAAATCTTCTTCCTTAGTTTCGTAGATGTTCGTTCCATATAATAGTTTACTAGGACAAACTTGAATTTCTGCTCTTGTAATACCTAGTTGTTTGCTGGCATATACGTGAATATTTGGCATATAATCATCTGAACCATCGTGTTTATATTTTTGTTTATACCCAGATTGTTCAGCCTTATCCAAATAGGCGTGTCTTGCTGAGCGACCTTTAGAGATTACGCCAAACTCTCCGTCGCATAAGTTTAATATTATGTTATCATTAGACATAATAATTCTCCTTTAATTTGCATCAGGTTTTGTTCTGATACTTAGATTTGAGTGGGTAAGAAATTCTTTCCCGCTCTATATAATGGGTAAGTGTAAACCTAACGCAGTTTTACGACGGAGATAAAATTCTTTTCGAAATCACAAACTGGGTATTATTTTCTGAAATGACGTTATTTTAGATGCAAAACCGATAAAAAATGGAACCTTAATGGAAAAGATAATTAGATATATGTTATGTTATAGAAAAGAGTTTGCTAAATATGCTAATATATAAATGTATTTTAGTTTTAATTTTAAGGAGTAAAAACAATTTCAGTAGGTCCAAATAAGAAGGACCTGCTTACAAAATTAGTACTGTTTTTGGAGAGCATTTAGCTCGGACTTTTGCAAAAAGCAAAAGGAATTACAAACCAGAAATAGTCGCCATTTGCTAGTTAAAAGGCTTAATTACCCTTTTAATTGGCAGAAAAACCTATAGCCGATGGAATATCGGTATAGGTGGGCGACTTTTTGTTTGGGTCCTTGTAATTCCTCAAGCTGAAGTCGCCTTTTTATTGCTCTCCATAAGGTAATAAAATTTTTGTGGAGACAATAAAATGAGCTTCTTTATAACCAATCAAAATAAATTAATAAAAGATACAATTAATGATGTTCTGCCTTCTAGTGACCAATTATTTTTTCTAGTCGGATATTTTTATTTTTCTGGTTTTCAATTACTTTATAAAAATATTACTTTAGAACAGAAACTTAAAATCTTGGTAGGTTTACAAGCAGAATCTAGAATCTCCAATTACATTGAATTTTCTTCCAGTAAAGGCTTCCCAGATGCCCAAAAACGGAGGCAATGTTGGTATCAGTCACTTTGTGATATTCTTGGTCATAATAGAGAGTATGATAACCAAGAAAGTTGGGATGCTTTTAATTTGTTTGTAAATAAACTTAAAAATGGAACTTTAGAGGTAAGACAAACCAAAAATCCTTGTCACGCTAAGATGTACATTTTCCACAATTCCCCGAAACATAGTCAGAATGGAAACTTTTTAGGAACAACGATTGTGGGTTCTAGCAATTTATCAGCAAATGGTTTAGGGCAAAACTTTGAAATTAACGTGCAACATAGAGAAAATCCATTTGTAGAAGAAAGTATAAGAATATTTAACGAATTATGGAAGGAATCACAAGTATTGGCGGATGAAACTACTTTACAAGAAATACAAACAGAATTGTTTAGTAAAATTTGGCCTTCTACTAATCCAACGCCTTTCTTAGTTTATTTAAAAGTACTTATTGAGTATTTTGATGTGCACAAGATTGAAGGATTAAAAACTCCGAGCCAAGTATTGGGTGAAAACTTTAATGATTTGCAATACCAAATTGATGCGATTGAACAAGGACTTAGAAGCCTTAATGACCATAATGGGGTTATTGTGGCAGATGTAGTAGGTTTGGGTAAATCTATTATAGCCACTACTATTGCCGCAAATATTAATTTACCTGTATTAGTGATTGCTCCACCACATTTGATTCCGCAATGGAAAGAATACTGTGTTCATTTGAATGTTAACAGTCAAGTATTTAGTTCTGGAAAGATTGAGAGTGCTCTACAATATGCTCAAAAACTTAATCGTCAGTACTTAGTAATACTCGATGAAGCACATAATTATCGTAACCCTGATACACAAGATTATAATAATCTAGAAACGCTTTGTCGTGGACATAAAGTAATGATTTTATCTGCTACGCCATTTAACAATAAACCAGAAGATGTTTTTGCATTAATTAATTTATTTCAAATTCCAGGATATTCAACCTTAAAATCGGTTAACAATCTTTCTAGTTCTATGCATAGTATTATTGAGGACTACAATAAAATCAAAAAAGATGATGCTGATAGTGCAAAAGAATATAAAAAGATTTCTGAAAAAATCAGAAATATGATTAAAGAAATTGTAATAAGGCGCAATCGTAAAGATTTGGAATTCGGGTCATATAAAGACGATTTAATAAAAAATGGAATTGATTTTCCTAATATTTCTGACCCCAAATTACTTGAATATTCTTTTGGAAAATTTGCAGACAAGTATATACAAACTCTTGAACTAGTAGCAGGAGAACAGAGTAAATTTAAAGCGGCAAGATACAGAGTAATCTCTTATGTTAAAGATGAGTTTAAATCTGATGTAGCAGAATACCTATCTGTATTAGGTGACCCACAGAAAAACAATGCTAATTTTTTAAGACGTTTATTAGTTCGTCGCTTAGAAAGTTCTATTTTGTCTTTTAATGAAACCCTTAATAATATTATTGATGCTACTGAGAAAACTTTATCTTTCTTCCAAACTAAACATAGAGCTTTGGTTTCCAAGAAAACGACACTAGATGATTTGGAAGATTTACCTCTTCAGGAATTTAAAGAAGGAAATACTGAATACGATTTAGCATCCAGTTCATCAGCGGGCAATTTGTTTGCTAAATCAATTAGTCATTTAGAACCAACTCAAGAAGAGAAATTGGTAGAAGCAGGCATTTATTTAATTCATAAGGATTTGTTAAAACCCGAATTTGAACAAGATTTAAAAAACGATATTAGACTTTTAAAACAACTTCAAGAAGACTGGAGAGGATTAACTGCTAAAAATGATAAAAAATTAGCACTTCTAAAAACAGAATTATATCGTCAATTACAAAAGGACCCTTCTAGGAAAATTGTATTATTTTCTGAATTCGCAGATACTATTGCCTATTTAGAAGATAACTTGCCCAAAAATGATGGCATTATAAAATCAATTGCCTATGACGCGTCACGTTCTAAAAAAATTAAAGAAGAAATTCGTGCCAATTTTGACGCCAGTTTCGAAAATAAGAAAGATGACTATAATTTATTACTTACTACAGATGCCCTAAGTGAAGGTATTAATCTTAATCTCGCAGGAACTATATTTAATTACGATATTCCATATAATCCGACTCGAGTAATTCAACGTGTGGGACGTATTAACCGTATCAATAGAAAAGTATTTAATGAATTACATATCTATAACTTTTTTCCTACAGAAATAGGTGAAGCGGAAATTAGAATTAGGCAAATTACCAAAAAGAAAATTACTATTATTGATGAAGTGTTTCGTGAAGATACTCGATATCTGACATCAGAGGAAACAATAAGAGCTTCTCTATTGCACAAAATTGAAGATAATACAGAAGAAATTAGTTGGGAAAGAAAATGTCAGGAATTTTTAAATAATATAAGAAAAAATGCTCCTGTATTATATCAACAAGCCAAAAATTTACCTTCGAGAGTACGTATAGGTCGTAAAATGAAAGAAAATCAACGTAATGGAGTGTTAGTTTTTGGTAGAAGAGCAAATGTAGGCGTTTTTAGTTTTTATGATTTGGAAGAACGGAATACAGTTCCTATAACTGATGAAGAAGCTATTAAAATGTTTGAATCCTCACAAGAAGAGAAATCTATTCCTGTTACAAACGCTTTCTATGAGCAATATGAGCAAGCTCAACAAGGATTAGATTTTAATCTCGATAATGAACAGACGGATAATGAAAGGTTAATAAGAACTGCTTGGCAATCTCTATCACAATATTCAGATTCTATATATTTAAACAAATTGTTAAATTGTACAAGTTTTTTAAGTAAGGCCAAATTACGAGTAATAAGTAATGCTTTTAAGCATATAAAAAATATTGAACAAATTGAAATACAATTGAAAAAAAGTATTCCACCTGAATTTTTAGACACACTTATTAAACTCAAAAATCAAGTAGAAAAACAACAAAAAGAAATCACAATTATTCTATCTACAGAATTTATTAAGTAATCCAAGCGGAGGAAAAGAATATGGCTTTAAATAGTTTGTATAACAAATATAACAGGGAAGATGTATTATATGACTTAAGTTCTTTTTTCGCGAATTTTACAAAGCAAGAAAGAGTTGTCAATGTCGATAAGAAAAAATATGAATATATAGATACTGCTTATTACTTAGGAAAAAATAAGTTATTTTCTGTATTTGAAATTCATCATCATCATATTTCAGATGCTCGTGTAGGACTTACTAAACAAGCTGTAGAAATAATGAAAAGTCGTCGTGATTTTACACAAAGAGCAATATTCTTTTTCGTACCTAAATATTCTAATACTTTTCGTATATCTTTGGTAACTTTTGATTGGGCAAATAATAAACCAAATAATCCACGCCGTTATTCCTTTTTAGTAGGGGAAGGCCAAAAGGTACATACAGCTATTAAACAACTCTCCAATCCTGTTACTAATGAAGAAGATTTATTAAAACGATTTTCTATAGAAGTTGTTAATGATACATTCTATGGAGAAATATCAAAGCATTTTAATGAATTAATTAAAAATGTTAAGCATCCTACAGGTGTAAATGATACGGAAGAAGGATTTAAAAGACTACAAAATTTTTCAGTTCGTTTAATAGGACGTTTGGTTTTTTGCTGGTTTTTGAAAAAGAAGTACCGCAGCAATGGTACATCTCTTATTTCAGATGATTTAATTTCTTCTAAAGCAGTTAAAAATTGTAAAGGTAATTATTATCACGATATATTAGAACCATTATTTTTTGAAACGCTAAATAAAGAATGTAAAGATAGAATCAAAAAATGTAAAGAAGGTGAATATAAAGATATACCTTTTCTAAATGGCGGATTATTTAATCCAGATAGTGATGATCGCTATGAGTTGAATGATTTATATATATCAAAGAATTATAATACTTTAAAAATAGAAAATTCTTGGTTTGAAAGTTTATTTAATGTTTTTGAACTTTATAATTTTACTATTGATGAAAATACTTCTACTGATATCGATTTAGCAGTAGACCCAGAAATGTTAGGTCGTATTTTTGAAAATTTACTGGCCTCTATTAACCCCGAAACCAAAGAATCAGTTCGCAAGGCAACAGGGTCCTACTATACTCCGCGTGAAGTTGTGGACTATATGGTTACCCAAAGTTTGAAACAATATCTTTATACAAAAACAGATATAGACCACACTGTTATTGATTCACTATTTGAATTTGAACCAAAAGTAGATAAATTGACTCTAACACAAAAACAAAGACTCTATACTGTATTGTCCGAAATTAAAGTGTTGGACCCTGCTGTAGGTTCTGGCGCGTTTCCTATGGGCATATTACAAAAAATAATGTCAATTATCCATATTATTGATGAAACGGGTGATATTTATAGGAGTTTACCAGAATCTAATATAAATATAAGCCAAAATTTAACTTCCAAAATGTTAGACTATGCTAATAAATTAACTCTTATTCAAAAGTGTATTTATGGTGTTGATATTCAACCAATGGCTATAGAAATTTGCCGTTTGCGTTTTTTCCTAACATTGATTGTAGAAGAAGAAGCAGATAATCCACAAGCCTTGCCTAATTTAAACTTTAATTTTACTTGTGCTAATTCTTTAATTGGACTCGATAACAACAATACTTTAGAACTCAAACAAAAGAGGCAAAGTATTATTGAAGAAATTGAACGCAAGAAAAACCATTCATTATTAAAAGACAGAAATATATGGAATTTTTCTCAAGAACAAAAAAATCAAGTAAAGGCAATTACTAAAGAAATTTCAAAATTGGAAAAAGAAAAAGATATTCTCAGTAAACAAATAGAAGAAACCAATGTAAATAGTTTCCTCAATGGAGAAGATTATATCGCCCAATTACGTGCATACAGAAAAGAATTCTTTGCTGCTTCTGGAACACGCAAAGAAACTTTAAAGAAGAAATTTATAGATACCCAATATGCAATGTTGGAAGCCTTACAAGCAAATGATTGGGGAAACGAAAAAATTATCAAACTACAATTATGGAAACCATTTGATAATCTTTCTACAGAATGGTTTGACCCTGTTTGGATGTTTGATGTAGAAGATGGCTTTGATATTGTTATTGGTAATCCTCCTTATATTAAAGAAAAAGGAAATAAGGAAGTATTTCAAGCAGTAAAAAAGAAGAGCAACTTCTTATCTTGTTTCTATCAGGGCAAAATGGATTTATTCTATTTTTTCTTTCATTTAGCACTTAATCTTTTAAAAAATAAAGGGATTTGTACATTTATCACTACTAATTATTATATTACTGCTACCAATGCGACTAAACTAAGAACAGATTTTAAACAGCGAGCTTGTATGTTAAAACTTATAAACTTCAATGAATTTAAAATTTTTAAATCAGCACTAGGTCAACATAATATAATAACATTATTACAAAAGACGAATATTCCTTCTCCTAAAACTATCTGTAGAACTTGTATCACTTCTAGGAAGGGAAATGCTAAATATAATGACCTAAATCTAATAATTAGTTGGAATGATAAAGAAACATCTTATTATTCTGTTCCACAGTCTGATTTATATGAGACCGAGCAAAATTATATGCGATTAACTAATGATGATAATAGGCCACTTAATAGAATACTCTATAAAATAAAAGAGAATCATCAATTATTAGGAAATATTTGTCATATCAATCAAGGAATTGTTAGTGGTGCTGATTCTATATCAAATAAACATATAAAGAAATATAATATTGAAGCCCAAAAAGGAGACGGGATTTTTGTATTAGACAGCAATAATATTAGAGATTACAAAGTAATCATTAAAATACAAAATAATCAGGATAAAGAATTATTAGTTCCATTTTTTAAAAATTCAGATATATCTAGATTTTATACTAATAATTCTTGCAATAAGTATATTTTGTATTTAGATAAACAAAAAACCGATATTGCTAATTATAATACTATTAATTGTCACCTCCAATATTTTAAGAAGATAATAGATGTTTCTTCTCATAATTCGCCTTATTTACATAGACCTCGAAAACAGGACATTTTTACTTCATCTAAAATTGTTGTTCCTCAAAGAAGCACTACAAATACTTTTGGGTATAATGAAACTGAATGGTATGCCAGTGCTGATGTGTATTTTATTACTGCACCAATAAATAATTATAAATTAAAATATATTCTAGCACTATTAAATTCAAAGTTATATTACGTATGGTTATACAATAAAGGAAAAAGAAAAGGTGATAATTTGGAACTCTATCAAACGCCATTATCGGAAATTCCTATTAAAAAAATAGGAATAGATATTCAACAGCAATTTGTTGCAGTTGTTGATAAAATCTTAGCTATTACACAAACTAAGGATTATTTATCTAACTCCGATAAACAATCTCGTGTTAAAGCATATCAAGATGGAATTGACCAAATGGTTTATAAACTATATGGTTTAACAGAGGAAGAAATCAAAATAGTAGAAGAATCACAACCTAAGAAAAAATCATAAAATGCTATACTAATACTATGTCCAAAGATATTACGGCGAAATTAAAGCGTTTGGCAATCATTTTCAAATGTTTGACTGACGAAAAAGGGAAAGAATTTACAGCGGAAGAGCTGGCTAAGAAATGTAATACGTCTTACCGCACTATTTTGCGTGATATTTCACTTATTAAAAAAGCTGTTATTGAAGTAGATTCAGACAATGGTAAATACAGTGTTAACGATGAATGGTCTTTGGAAAAAATAGGACTTACCCCTCAGACAGCAGCTAGTTTGTGTATAGCATATGAAGCTACTGAACAAGCAGGGGATGATTTTGTTCCTGCTTGCAAGTATATACGTCATTTATTTTCTCCTGATATGGGATTTTATGAAATTAATCCAAAATTGCCAAAAAGTCCTCTTATATCTAAGTTACAAAAAGCCATTAAAGAAAAACATTACATAAAAATTGTATCAGATGGCCGTCAGATATCTGCAAAACCTTATTGTTTAATCCGCAAATCGAAAATGGTTTATTTAGTTTTTGCTACTGTTTATAAGAGAAGTAGTGTGTGTGGTTATGGATTGGAACGGATTAACGTAGAAATGATAGAAAGTGTTAGTTTTAGAGAAAAATCCCGTCGTATTAAAAACGGACATTTTGCTTCTTTAGGAGTTTCTAAACGTCAAATTAATGAGTTTATCAGGTACAGGCTTTCAAAATTTTAAGATACGCAAGAAATATTCTTCCATTTTTTAGAGGTGTCAAGTTAATAATGACACATAAGTGGCATTTTTAAAGAGACAAATTAATCATAATATGCAATAATAGATATAGAAGGTTAAACAAAAGATTAAATTTAAGCAGAAGTCTGGCTAAATGTCTTTTGTTAACCTAAATTCCATTAGGAGTGTACGAGGGACAAGCCCTATGACTACACAGCAACCTACCATAAGGCAAGGTGCTAATGCTTGAACGATGGGAAAGAAAACAGCTTTGTAGTAATTAGGACCCATCGGAGACGATGGGTCTTTTTTATCCTCTCCGATGGCATAATAAATAAGGAGAAGTCTTATGACAAAAAAATATATGAATAGAATATCTTGTATGAGTGCAAAAGCGTATTATGTACCTGTAGCAAATGGTTATCCTCATTACAATTACGGACACGATGAAGCACTCATTGAAGGTAATGGCGATTATTAAAATTGGATGTAAACGGTAAAAATTAATAAGGAGAATAATTATGGAAAATAAAACTAAAAAAGTTACAAAATATACTTCCCGCGCAGAGTTAATAGAAGATATAGTACATTGGAACGACACCCCTGTTACTGCCTGCAAGGAAGCAGAGTATGTTCAAAATCTTAAGGATATTCACACGCGTTTATTGCGTTCTGATGCAAGCAAACTACCACTGGCAGATTTTGTTCAAAAAAACAATTTATCTGATGTAGAACTGTTCTTACTGCTTCGCATATCAATATTACATTTACAACGTGTGCTTAACGCAAGTTTCTTTCAGATATCTACTTTGTTAACGAAAGGGCAAATTTTCGGAACACGTCAAGAAGTTTTGTCTATTTTATTAGACCATAAAAGTGTATTGTTTACAGAAGGTATTTTTATAGGTCTTGGTGATAGAATAGATTTAAAAGTTAATTTTCTTACTGCACCCGCTTCAAGGAAACGCAAAGTTAAAAAACGCACCTTAAACCCTAAGCGAGTTTTAGCCGAAATTAATAAATATGTAATAGGGCAAGATGATGCCAAAAAGAAATTAGTGGCAGGTGTTTTTGAGCATTTAACTAAATGTGCTAATGCCAAAAACGGGCAAATATTTAATAAGAGCAATATTTTTATCAGCGGCCCAACTGGAACAGGTAAAACTTATATGTGCCAATGCTTAGCAAAAATCCTAAAAATACCTTTTATTCACGCAGATGCCAGCCAATATACGCAGACAGGTTATGTCGGTATGGATGTAAGTGATATTTTGCGGCCTCTTATTCCACACTCTTCAGCAGGTAAAATGCCTATAGCCATAGTTTTTATAGATGAAATAGATAAAATACGCCGTGGAAGTGAAGGATATGGCGGGGCTGCTTCCACAAATGTACAAGTAGAACTTTTGCGCCTTATAGAAAGTAGACGTTACCGTTTGCAGGAGAAAAGTTTAATTAGAAATGTTATGAATTTTGACATTTCCCAAGTGCTTTTTGTAGTGGGCGGTGCATTTGAAAGTTTACAAGTTAATCATACTGATAAAAGTGTCGGTTTTACGCACGCACCTATTGTTAAAAAGGAAACTTTGACAGCAGATGATTTTATTGCCTATGGGATGTTACCTGAATTAATAGGCCGTTTTTCATACTTCGTGCAGTTAAAAGGGCTTGAGAAGGAAGACTTACGCAAAATCTTATTTAACCCGCATAACGGGCCTTTGCAACAGTATAAGGACTTATTGCATACATCTAACAAAGTATCTGACGAAACCCTTGAAACCTTGCTAGATAATGCTTGTGAAAGGCACCTAGGGGCAAGAGGTTTGCATCAGCAAGTCGGGCAATTATTCCAAACGCAATTTTTGGAAAAAGCAGTTCAAATTGAAATATAAGGAGAATAAAAATGATAGGAATATTATTAGTTGTTGTACTCTTAGTAGTATTTGCAGTAGGATATTTTATTTCCGTTAGCAATACGGAAATTCGCCTTCGCAATCTTGTTAAAGCACAGCAGGAAGTGTGTGAGGCCAACTTCGATAAAATGTGGAAGGTAATTAAGCAAATTACAAATGTATCTGATACATATCTAGATGCATTTAAGGATGTTTACCCCAAACTTATTGAAGGGCGTTATCAGGGCAAAGATATTTCATTTATCGTAGAGCATAACCCCCCGTTAGATACCTCAGTTTTACAGCAACTTGCTACTGCTATTGAAATTAACCGTGAGGAGTTTTTCAGTCATCAAAGATTACTTGTCGCCCGATATAATGAGCATAAAACATTTATTCAAAGTTTCCCTGCAAATATTTTATTGCCTAATGCTCAGGAAATAAAAATTACAGTCATTAAATCGGACCATACTGCCAACGTTTATGCCACAGGTAAGGAGAATATTTAATGGTTATTGCATTTATATATTCCCTTTGTTTTTTACTGATAGTGCCGCCTTTAATGGGTTGGGAATCACTCGGTATTTTAGGTATTGTGGTCGGTTCTATCTGTGCTTGGATTATTATCGGGATAGCAAAAGCTTTTGAATCGGAGAAAGTTCAAGATGAAGAAATACTCGGTACTTATGTAACCGAAGCACGTTATTATGAACCTTGGACCGAAAAAATCAAACACGAAGACGAAGAAACAAAAGAAGTAACCTATGAGATAGTTGAGCACGAAGAAGAATGGAAAATTACCGTAGCCGAAGGCGATACTTTCCCTATTGACGAAGAACGATATAAACAATATGTGGAGATATTCGGTAATGAGGAAGAAGATTATGTAGACCACGAATGGGAAGCCGAAGGCGAGATTATAGAATCAGGTTCTTGTTTTGTAACTGAGTGGCCAGGTACTTTTGATACGGCTTGTTATGAATATGTGCATCGCTCTTATAAAAATCCTATTTTAAAGGGTTCCAATGTGTATGAAAGTGAAAAGTTAACCGAGGAAGATATTAAAAAATATCACTTGGTTAAATATGGTGAAATGCCTGTTTATGGTACAGCCCGAAATAAAGATGATGCGTGGGAATTACTCAGTAAATTAGACGACTATAACTGTTGGTTTCGCGAAAAGAATATAAAACTTAATTTTATTTTACTTAAAAATGCCAAATCTAGTGAGGCTATGCTTTGGCAGCAATATTGGCAAAACGGTAAACGCAATACCATTAATGCTGTAGTTGGTGTTAATGATGACCGTAAGATTGAGTGGGCACACGTTTTCGGTTGGCAAAATGAAGCCGCGTGTATTAAACTTCGTAATTTTATAGCAGGATTAAATAAATTGTCGGATATCACACTCAACTTTAATAAGGTAGAAGAAATCTTGCAAGGAAATTATAAAGTGCCCGATTTTAAAGAATATGATTTTGTGCTAGGTCAATTCCCTTTAAAGGGTTTAATTATTGCTTTAACGATATGCCTTGGTATATTTTGCGGATTATTCTGCCGCCCGCCACAGTATCAGGACCGTGCTTGCAACCATATTATGGAAGGGAATTATGAATTAGCTAAAAGTGAATTGAGGAAACATCTTTCAAAATATCCCGAAGATGCTATTGCGCTAAATAATTTGGGAGTATTGTATTTCCGTGATAAACAATTTGAAGATGCGGAGGTCTTTCTTTCCCGCGCAGTAGAAAGGGCAGAGCAAATAGCCGATGATAATGCCGCGAGCATATACCGCAACCGTGGGACTTTGTATCGTGAAACAAATAGGAATAAAGAGGCTATTGCAGATTATAAAAAGTCCATTGAAAAGTATCACGCCATAAAATCTTATTGTGTGCTTTACCGCTTATATAAGGACCTTGGATATAAAAAATCAATTTGGGCCTTGCGAAAAAAATACGAAGATTATACTTATAGAGAACTTAAAGAAGATTGTAAAGGTGATGAAGACCAAATAACTTTTATAATGGATTATTCAGACATAATAAAAGACCGTGGTTTTGTTAAATTATTTCAGCAATTAACACATTAAATTAAGGAGAAAATTATGTATCAAGTAAAAATATCTGTAGATGAAAAAAGAACTCTCGCTTCATTTTATGAGGATGAAAATTTATTATATCGTACCCTAGTTTCTACACCGTATCATATTACCGAACAGGACCCGCTTGTACAACGTAAGAAATTTAAAGAACACCCTACCGATACACCGCCCAAAATTAAAGTATGGGTTTCTGGTCAGTATAATGTCAGACCTTGGTTTCGCTCTGTATTTAAACGTGTTAATGAATTAGTTAAAGTAATGCCGTTCCACGATAAAGAAATACAATATTTTATTAATACGCCTTATAGCAATCAAGTAAGTAATTCCGCATACAAGGCAATAGAAGGTTTTAAGTCCGAAGAATTTGACCCTTATACGCTTCCTACACGTGCTATTAGGTCTATTATTTCTTCTTTTGGTGATTATCCTTTATTACCAAGTAAAGAAGCCATTTGGGATATTACAGTAAAGCCCGCTAAAACGCGTAAACAGGTACTATATCTAAGGACGAATTACTGTAATAAACACGTGCTTGTATTTTTAGCGAACTTATTAAAACAACAAAACTACTCTGTAAAAATTCGGCCTAGTTTTACAATGGATAAGCATAAAATAGAAATATGCACTTCATCTTTTGATTTTTGGTTAGAAAAAGAACAATGGGCCAGTTTAGATATTTACTTACAAAACCCAAAAGCATATCAAAAATCTTGGTGGCAGAAATGGTTTAAGAAAAAGAATGATAAGATTTACGTTGATTCTACTTGGAATTGGTTTAAGAGGTAATGATACATAGGGCGAATACTATACTAATATGATAGCATAATAAATCAATTAGGATTTTTTATGTATTATTAGGGCATTTTGGCTTTAAATGATAGATAAACTGCTATACTCTAATAATATTATAATATGAATAATAAAAAGTTCCTAAAAAATTTTTCCAATTTTTTAGATGGGCAGTTTGTAAAAAATTTCTGGAAAAAATTTTACCATAACTCTTTTTTCAAATTCCAGATTTTTATTTTTGCGATGTTACAAGCCCAATAGGGCCGCTAGGATTCGCTATCCTTATTTTTGACAAGCCAAATATAGCCGCTAACAGCGGACTATATGCAACTTAAATTGTTGCTAAAAAATTTCGCTTGCAGAGAAAATATTTTTTTGATATAATAAAGTTGTTTCAGTTGCAAGGGTTATATCTCCCTTAATGGCGTGAGCAGTTGTTTAGCTCGGCTCTTTGAAAGAAGGAGCAAATATTCCTAAAGTGCAGAACACCACGTACACTTCGACTATATCATAAATATAATGATAGACCGTATGTATGTGGAGCTGTACAGATTCCTCATAAGCAATTTATTAGAATAGTTTATTATTATTCTTGTTTTTGGGGAGAACGTTTAGGATGTTGTATTAAATTTGCATAGAACCCATATTCTCAAGGGGAGAACTACCACCATCTTTTCTTAAGAGAAGATAAATTATGTGGTAAAGGAGAATATAAATATGTTATCAAAAATAACAAAAAAACTGAAAAAGTATGTAAAGGCTATTTTAAACGACCCAGCCGTAAGGCGTATGACAATAAGAGTTATCTTAGAAATTGTTGAATGGTATGTAAAAAAATAGATAATACAACATCCTAGTAATTAAATATTATGATGAAATTAAATCAGGCATTACGCCTCATCCGTATTTTTAATGATATGACTCTTTCTGAATTATCTAAGAGAATTAATATATCTGTCGGATATCTTTCCGAGATAGAATCAGGTAAGAAAAAGCCGTCCTTAGATATTATTCACAAATATGCTAAAGCATTTAATACCACAGATTCTGCCATACTTTTCTTTTCAGAAAATATTAGAACTGATAGCAAAACTACAATTGTATTACGTAATAATATTTTGAAATTCTTAGAAGCTATGGATAAAGTCGGTACCACAAAAAATAATGCCTAAATCTATAAATTTTTCTCCATTTTATCGTTTACATAAAAAAGAATCTTTAGCAAAATTGTTAGGTATTTCCTTGAAAGAAATATTAAAAATTATACATATTTTAAAAATAACCCCACATAAATATTATAATGTTTTTACGAGTTATAAAAATCCTAATAAACCACGATTAGTCGAAGAACCTTTGGATGATTTAAAAGAAATACATTCTAGAATAAAAAACCTTTTGATGCGTACAAATGTTCCAGAGTGGTTAATATCAGGACAGAAAGGTAAAAATATCGTTCATAACGCTATTCCTCATTTGAATTCTAATTTCGTTACTTGTATAGATATTGAAAAATTTTATAAAAGCACTTCTAGAGAGCGAGTATTTCAATCATTTTTATATGAATTTAAAACTTCTCCCGATGTTGCTTATTTATTAACAGAATTAATTATGTATCACGATATAAAAACAAACAAATGTTTTATTCCTACAGGTTCTCCGTGTAGTCAAATTGTAGCTTTTTGGGCATATTATCACACTTTCATTGATGTTTTTAATTATATTTCTTCTATAGGTATGAAAATGACTTTGTACGTTGATGATTTGACTCTTTCATTTAATAGGCCAATATCTAGACAAATAATTACGAACATTAATAATCGTTTCAAAAGTGTTGGTTTGTCTTTGAAATTATCAAAACTTAAAACTTATGGTCCTTCACAATATAAAGTTATTACAGGGAATTGTATAACTCCAAAGAATCAACTAATACCTACTCGTAAACTTAGAAAAGAAATTAGTGAGTCAGTTCGTAATAAAAAACTGAAAGAATTATCAGTTAGAGAACTACGTAGGATAAGTGGGAAGATTGCTGCAACTCATCAACAAAATCCTAATACATTTAAGTCTTTACAGAGTAAAATTCAAAAACTGATACGAAAAAAATAAAGTAAAAATTTATAGTCTAGTTCTAAATTATACACCTATAGAAAGATTATATTTTCACCTTTCCCGCGTAAATTTACCTGTTCAGACGAGAGCAATTTTCTAAATTGCCAATGAAAAGATACTAAGATGATATATTTGTATAGAAAAAACCATTGCCAAAATATTGACAACAAAACTACAAAAACCCGCAAAAATCTGCAAAAAATGACCTTTTTAGTGTTTAGGTCAAAATTGGTATAAAATAGGTAAAAAACAACAAATCATCGTCGTAAAAATTTGCCAATAAAAATTGCCCAGTACAGGATTTGAACCTGTGACCTTTCCCATGTCAAGGGAACGCGCTACCACTGCGCCAACTGGGCTTAAAACTAAAAAAATTTTAAATTGTAACTTCTTACAACATAAATATTATAGCAAATTTTTATTTCCTCTGCAAAAACACAGGTGCCAATAAGACCTATTTGCTTTATAGGCCATAGGACCCTTTCATTGTTGCGTGTTAACTAGTAGAATAGAATTATACAAGTATCGGCAAAACTAATTTGCCGTAATATTAATAAGAGGTATAAACTGAAATGAAACAATTAGTTAAAACGTTATGCATTGTAATATTTGGCATAATATGTCTATCTGTAATTGCAAAAGCAGACAATTACACATCTTATAAAGCCCAACAGGAATTTGAAAAAACCGTTCTTGATTTATTAAAATCAAACAGTTTGGAAGAGTTAAAAGAGTTAACGGAAAGCATACCTAATTGCGAGTATTTGGAAGACGGCACTACCCCCCCGCTTTGTACGCTTGACCGTATCGACGGGAAAGATTTTGTTACCCATGTCTTTCAAAGAAATTTTAAGTGGGAGTATAAAGATTTTACCGTAGTTAATGTTGATGTTGCTATATATGAAGGTTTTGAAAGATTATATTCATATTTATATAGGGATTTTTACAGAACTCTTGATATAAAAAAGTACCAAAGTTTTTATAATCGTTTCCGCGATACTTGGTTAGCGGAAAGGGCTGAAAAAGCAATGATTAAGATTTGGCAAAGGGGCGATACCATGGATAAATATACAAGGTTTTCTTGCCTTACCGGGGAAAGAATTTTTACTACAATTTATCTTTCCGAAAAACTCAGCATAGGTACTTTTAAATATGTCAGCCGTGAAATTTCTATGGACTTGCACCTCTATAACGGTGGTTCCGGCAGATTACGCACGATATTAAATGAAATGAAAAACCAAGCCCAAAAATTGGATGCCCTTGATCTTTTTCAAAGGGTTTTGCATGAATGGTTTTACTCTATTGTTTCCTACGAAGGATGGGACGATGGCGAACAAGAATATTACAAAGGCAGCAAGCAAGAACGCATGTATAAATACTTAGATAGAGAAGGCTGGGATGTCTTCGGCAAAGTGGGCATGAAATCAAATGCATGGGAAAGGCACACAATTAAATTAAACATTTATGCTTGCAGGCGTGTATTGAGCCATAAAGACGTATACGATCCGGAAAAGATTTGTTCCGCTTTTGAACAAGGCGCAGAAAAATACGGTTTCTATTACCCTCCGTATGTTGAGCCGACCTTTGAAGAAAGCCTTCAAGAAATTCAAGATAAATTTACAGAAAAATATATGACAGCCCTATAAGGAATAAGTAAAATGAAAAACATCTGTAAATATATTTTTACCTTAATAATATTTGTTTTGGCTATCGGTTATTGTTCCAAGTTGATGGCAAACCCGATTGAGTCCTATTGGTCACAAAGCAATTTTAATGAAAAAGCCTTAGAATTGTTAAAGAATAATGATTTGGAAGCATTACAGGAATATACAAATAGCATCCCTGATTGTGGCCCTGCCTATGAAGGAGATAAAGCAAACGGAATCTGTACCGCTGACCGTATTAACGGCAAAAGTTTCCTTTGGCATGTATGGCAAAAGGGTGCAGTAAGGGAAAGGGCTATTTATAATCTTGTTGAAGTTGATGCCGGTTTGTATGATTCTTTAAATAATCTTTATAGACTTTTATATCATGCAGAACCCAGAAATTTTAACATTAAATCTTACAGAGATTTTTATAACCGTTTTAAAAATACATGGTTGCAAGAGCGTGTAGAATTAATTTTAACTAACCTTTGGCAACCCGGGACAATATACAGGAAATGGGACGGCTTTTCTGCCATGACTGGTAAAAATATTTACACCACCTTATATGTTTCATATATGCTTGGTTTTGGTATATGTAAGTATATTGACCCTGAAATTAAACTTGATAAATATGTTTATGGCGGTGGTAGAGAAAGATTGCGCACAATTTTAAATGAAATGAAGCAAAAAAGTGACGAAACCAATACCCCTGAACTTTTAAGATATATCAAACGTCTTTGGTATCATTCAATAGCATATAATGAATCCGATGAAGCCGAAAAAGAATATTATCAGGGCAAAAAACATAAAAAGATGTATGAGTTGTTGGGCGAAGGTGGCTGGGATATGTTTTCTGACATGTTAGACACAGTTACCGGTGAAACTTTACGCCGTGAAAAACATAATATTAAAGTAGACATATGGAGTTGCCCCCGTATTACAGGGAAACCTGAATTATGTGAATCTTTTGAACAAGGTGCCATTAAGAACGGTTTTTACACAGCACCGGTAGAATATGTGGAGCCTAGTATAGAAGAGAAAATGCAAGAAATGCAAAATCAAATAAACGAAAAGCTTTTCATGTATAAATAAAATCACAAACAAAAACCCCGGCCGATTAAAGCCGGGGTTTTTTAATGCTTAAATTTATTTAGCCGGGTATAATACTACGGTTGTTTTGCCTGCGCCCGTAATAAACGGTACAATCAAAACATCTTGATAACTGCCCAAAGAACCTTGCAGTAAATCTACTGTATAACCGCCAATCGGCGTATTAGCAAAACTTTCTAAGGAAGAACCGTCCCATTTAAGTAAAACTAATTTCCCCCTTTGGTAAGAACCGAAGGTGCTTGATAAAATACCGAGTTTAGCCTCATTTTGAAGTCCGGCAACTATTACCCCCCCATCCTTATCATATACGGCAAGGGAAGGATAAAATTTTAGAACTTCATTATCAAATTTAACCCTGTTTGGTGTGGATGCAAAATTAAATTCGGACGGGCTGTTAATATAAGAACTCTTTTTATCAAATTGTAGGCGTAACTTTCCGCTTGGTTGTGTGTAAATTACATTTTGTTTATCCCCGTCAAATTCAGCGACATTAAAACCGTAAATACTTTGGAACTTATATGCTTTTAATTGCTTGCCTGCCTGATATTTGCCGTCTTTATATTCCAAAACAGCCGGGTTTAAAGCTTTAAATTTGCCGGACATATTGTTGATATTTTGTGTATATAAAACGCGTTTGCCGTTAAACGGTGCTATGCCTTTTACAAGGCCGCGTATCTTTGCTTTTTCTACAAAATTATTATCTTCTGCTTCATAAACTGCAGTGTTAAAATGGTTTCTTGCACTATCGAAGTATGATATAAAAATTTCCGCTTTGCCATTTTCATTTAAGTCTGCATTATCTAAGGAAATAATTTCGTACATTGGGCTTAATTTAAATTCCGATACTTTATCTAATTTATCGTCTTTTAAATCATAAGCAATAATATTATTGCCTTCATAAGCGATAAGTAAATTGCTTTCACCGTTTGCCATAATATCGCCTGCGGTAAAGGCAAGGGCTTTGCCTTCAAGGGGTGCGCTTTGCCAAAGCGGTTTTATAGTGTCTTTGTCTTTTTGTTCGGCAATAACATTTGTTACAGGTGCGGAAACTGAAATATCTGCTTCAATGCCCTCAAGTTTATCTTCCTTACCTATATTATTAACTGTACCTACGGCAAAAAGTTTTTCAACTTCGGTAATAGTACCTGTTAGACGGCGTTCAACGGTTTTACCCAACACTTTGCCTGTTTTTGGGTTTTTAATTTCACCGCCCCAAAAGGTAACGGTAAAGTTATCGTTTACTTTAGGTTTTTCCTTAAACTCGGAAATATCTAAATAAACTTTTGCCCCGTCTTGTTTAACAATTAGGGCCTCTTGTGCAAACACTTGCACCGTGGTAAAAACAAGAACAACAAAAGGTAATATTAATCTTTTCATACTTATATTATATATAATTTTCCCTGTTCAATAACCCCACCCCCAGCCCCTCCGCCTTTGTAAACAAAGGGGCGGGGAGTAAAAGGAAGAATTTTTATTTTACAAAATCAAACCATGCGCGTTACCCGGCAAGTATTTTTGAGGAAATTTTAATTTGTCTTTGACGACGAGTACAAAGAAGAATGGGAGCGTAGCGACTCTCGGTACTCTAGGAAAAGAAAAATTAAAATTTGCCAAAAAGAATTAGACGGCTATAAATGAAAATTGTAAATTTCCTATTTTAGGGCTTGACATTTTACTTTAAAAAGATATAAAGTATATGGGTAGTCAGTTAGTTAATTCATAAAGGAGGAAAAATGAAAAAACTACTCGTTGCAGTTTTGGCATTTGCATTATTTGCACCTGCCTTTGCTGTTGAAAATGTAAAAGTCACCGGTGATATTCAAACCATCGGTTTAGCTTATGAAAATCACGGTGTTTTTCCAGCCCCGGTAAACAACCTTAAAGGTATAACAAACCGTGTATTATTTGGTCTTGAAGCAGACTTAGTTGAAGACGTTCAAGCCAAATTAACATTTGCACATAGAAATGTGTTTGGTAGCGATCCTGCTGCTGCCGCTCCTTACACAACTGGCGAAAGCCTTAATACTGTTTGGAACAACACATATGTAGCAGAAGCATTTGTCAAAATTTCAAATGTTTTTGATGCATTAGAAGTCAAAGTCGGTCGCCAATATTACGGTGATGTAAAAAGCGCTGTAATGTATTTTGGTCCTGATTTTGGTTATGCAGTTGTTAACGGGTATCAATCACTTGATGGTGCAACTGTCAGATATAACGGGGAAAATTTTGCTTTAACAGCAGCTTATTTCACTTTGAATAATGCTGTTGTTGCTCCTGCTCTTCCAACCACAGGAGATAACTTAGACCTCGCTGGTTTAGATTTAGATGTCAAAATTAATGACAATATCAAAGCATCAGCTTACATTTATCAAGTTAAAAACGAAGCAACTGATACTATTCTCGTCCCTGCTGGTTTAGGTGTTACTCACTTCGGTTTCTGGGGTGTTAAACCTACCATTGAATATGAACACTTCAAATTGGGTGCTGAATATACAAGGAACTATTCCTTGGGTAATGACAAAGGTTGGCAAGTTAAAGCTGACTTAGCTTTACCTATGGGTACAGATGATACACAAATTACCCCGCGCGTAACTTACTTGAAATCTGAAAAGAATTTTGCAGCTTTCGGTAACTATCGCCCCGGTTTAATGTTTGGAACTGTATTAGTAGCTCAAGGTGTACCGGGTGCTATTAATAACATTCTTGGCGGCGCACTTGCAAATTGGGAAATCCTCAATGCCGGTGTTTGCATGAAATTTGCAAGCCTTGAAAAAGTCGGTTTCGGTTTAGATTACTATACCGGTGAAACGGATGGTGTCTGGCAAGGTAACAGCTGGGAAGCAAAAGTCGTTTACAATCATAACGAATATGTTGCTTTTGACTTAACCGGTGCTATCTTAACCAATGCTGGTCACAGCTGGAAACATTCACCGACCGCAGTTCAACTTGGTATGAACATCAAGTTCTAATCTAAGAATCTGTGAATTTAAATACCCCTGCAACCGCAGGGGTATTTTTTTATAGGAAAATTACCTATAATTCCTCTACTTTTTTATATGTTCATATATTAAAGTTAGAATTCCATTTAGATTGGTAATTAAATCTTTATTCCAAATGTGTAGAACAGTATAACCTTTACTTTGCAAAAATAAATCTCTTATTTTGTCTTTTTCTTTACTGTGTTGGCCTCCGTCGCATTCTAATATTAGTTTGCTTTTGAGAGAAACAAAGTCTGCAATATATTTCCCTATTTGATATTGTCTTCTAAAATGTATTTGTGGAAATTTATCTCTTAAATGATACCACAGCAAACGCTCAAATTCTGTAGGAGTATGACGCATTGTTTTTGCTAAATTTTGTATGTTAGGAGTTCTCTTTTTAACCATTTTAGTTGTTTCCTATAATTCCTCTCCCCTTTACTTGTAAAGGCGGAGAGGTTAGGAGTGGGGTTATTAAAAAGGTTTTCTTTATTTTGCAACCCCACCCCCCGCCCCTCCGCCTTTGTAAACAAAGGGGCGGGGAGTAATTGGTATAAACTTATTTTATCAATTTTAATAGGTGTTTACTATTTTATTCTTTTATCGGTTTTTGGATTAGGAATAATCCGCAGAAAATAATAAATAAGCCAAGCAGTTCATAACTTGTAGGATAACGGCGCAGGGCAAAAATATCAAGCACCATGGCAACAACGGGCGTAAAATAAGTTACTGATGCCATACGCGTTGCCCCCCACCTTTTAATAAGTTCCACCATAAGCAAAAATGCTACTGCCGAAGAAAATACACCGGCGCAAATTATTGAAATTATCACTTTTGCGGAAAATTGGCTTGCTTGAGGGAAAGGCTCCGCTATAAAAGAAACCGCAAGCAAAATTACAGCGGAAATTAAGTATTGGTAAAATGTATTTGCCTCTAAAGTGGTTTTATTATTATCAACCATAATTTTTTTTGTCATAACATTGCCAAGCCCGTAAGACCATGCCATAAATAAAAGTGCAATATAGCCGTAAATTTCCGTTGAATTTATGCCGTGGAAGTTTGCGCTCACTTTCGGCCAAGTAATAATAAGTAAACCGATAATACCGAAAATTATACCGAAAGCCCTGCGCCAGGTAAAGCGGTCCACCCCTTTTAAAATAATTGCACCTGCTATAAAGGACCATATCGGCACAGTTCCGTTAAAAATCCCCCCCACCGTCGGTGCAACAAAGCGTTGCCCCCAAGATAATGCGGCAAAAGGGAAAAGTATCAGCATAAAACCTATAAGAAAAGGGCGCCAAAGTTGTTTAACGTCAATTCTAAGGCTTTTATTTTGGATTTTATAGAAGACTAGGAAAAATACTAAACCTGCCAAAACCCTGAAAAATGTACTCCAATAAGGCGGCAGAGCAGTAACGATATTTTTTGTTGCCAAAAATGCCGTACCCCAACAAAGTGCCAAACAAAATGCTAAAAAGTAACTCATAAACTATTTAATTAAATTTTTAACCTCATTTTTAAATTGCGGAAAGCTATTCCATGCTTTTAATAAATCTATAGCGTAAAACATATCATTATTGAGTCTGTCGTCTGTTATGTATCTGTATAAATCATTAGGATAAGATTCACGGTTTTTATAATCTTGGGCGACTTGTTCAGCGGATTTTGTCCCTAAAACTATATCTACAGCGTCGTAAAGGTATTCTAATTCTTTATCTTTGTTTTTAACTTTATTGTAAAACTGTTTAAAAGAATCGAAATCAAAAGTCAATGCTGCGGATATTGCCATTTGTTTATAAAATTGCCATATGCCGGGGATGGAATCTAAAGCATTTTCTTTTAAAAGGCCATTGCCCAAGCGTAAAAATTCTGAATATAAATTTGCATAAAATAGTTTTTGTAACACTTGGTTAAGAGTATAATTAGCAATATAAGAACTACCTTTAAATGCTTTGGCAAAATCACTTACAGCTTGCTCTTGGGCAGGTGTTTCGGGGCAATAAGGTGTTTCTTTGCAAACAAATAAGTTAGGAATAGGTGCTTGATTATTATCTGTATAATTTTGAATTAATACGCTTAAAGTCAATACATTATAAATAGCTTCTTTTTGTTTCATTTCATCATATCCGGCAGTGTAATCACGGTAGCCTTCTTCATCGTAAACTTTCTCTTGCGGCATTACTGAGAGTACATATTTTGCGTTGTTAATAGCGGCAATATTCCTAGGGTTAAGGGTTATGGCTTCTTCTAGGAGTTTTTGGGCCTTTTGTAAGGTTTCTTTATCCCCCTCTTTATTTAATACGACATTACCTGCACCTTTACTTGCATAATCTGTGGCAATATTTGTTAATAGTAAAGATTTTAAATCATCATTTTTAAATAGAATATTTGAAAGTAAAAGCTTATCTTGGTCCGGTACTACATTTATGTCTTTTAGAGTTAAGTCAAAATATTTTTTTGTCTTTATATCTGTTAAAATAACATGGCCGGTTAAGTCGACAAGTTTAATGTTTTGGCTTTTGCCCAAAGCTTCCAAAACACTTAATACCAATAAGGAGCGGGAATCACAGTCAAAAGAACCTTTCGGCGCTTGGCCTTTGCTTTCGGGGAAAGCGTATTTAAATAAAGTGTAATCTTTGGTATCTTCCGGGTCGCCCGGGATTTGGGAATTAATAAAAGCAATTAAACCCCCTATATCTGTGATGTTTGATTTTTTTGCATTTGCGCACAAATTATTGAATAAATTATATATCTGGTTTTTTTGATACTCCGTCGGTTCTTCCAATTCAATAACCATGTTTAGAGTTTTAGATTTAAATTGTTTATCCTTAATGTTATTTCGTATCTCATTTTTTAAATTGACTATGGATTCCCTTTGGGTATTAGAAGAGTTCGCTGCCCACAAAAGAACAACACAAAAAACAAGTAAAAATAAAAATGTTAATTTTTTCATAAATCATCCTCACTGTTTTTATTTTATCATATTTACATATTTATCGTAAATTGCTTTGTCTTGCTCGGAAAAACAGGCAAAAATTACTTCTTTTACTTGTTTTAATTGTGGGGTAATTTCTTTAACGGTGTTTATTGCAATTTGTGCCGCTTGTTCTTTAGGAAAACGATATACCCCCGTCGAAATGCATGGAAAAGCAATATTTTTGCAATTATAAGTTTCCGCTGATTTTAAGGAGTTTTTGTAGCAGTTTTTTAAAAGTTCCGCCTCATTATTTGCCCCTCCGTACCAAACGGGGCCGACGGTGTGAATAATATATTTTGCCTGCAAATTAAACCCCGGTGTTATTTTGGCTTCCCCGGTATTGCATCCGCCGAGTGTTTTGCAAAATTCCAAAAGTTTTGGGCCTGCCGCACGGTGTATTGCACCGTCAACACCCCCACCGCCAAGCAAAGTGCGGTTTGCCGCATTTACTATGGCATCAATTTTTAAGGCGGTAATGTCTGCGCAAATTACAGTTAATTTCATAGATATATTATAAAAAGTACCCCCATACAGAATCGAACTGTAATCCCCTGCTTAGAAGGCAGGTGCTCTATCCATTGAGCTATGGGGGCGATAAATAAATTTTCTACCTTTATATTTTAGCAAATTTTAACTTAAAATAATACCGCTAAAAATTTGATATAATTAAAGTATGCAAGAACTTTATAAAAGTTTTAATTGTGTAAGAGCGAATTTCGCCTTCTGATTTTGTGGCAGATACTTTTGTGTCTGCCTTTTTTATAGGAGATAATTATTATGTTCATGCCAAAAGAAACAAAATTTTTTGATTTATTTGACCGCCAAATTGATAATGTAGTAAAAGGCGCCCAACTTTTTAAAGAAATTATTACTAAACCGGCCGTCACCGCTGATAATATTGATAAAATGCATGCCATTGAACACGACGGGGATGAAGTCAGCCACCGCATTATTGATAAACTTAATGAAAGTTTTATCACCCCTTTTGACCGTGAAGATATGCTTGATTTATCTAATTCTACCGATAATATTATTGACGGTATTTATATGATAACCAAACGTTACTATATTTACAAACTTTTAACCCCAGGTGAATATAGCCATAAATTTGCGGATCTTATTGAACAATCTGTTTTAGCACTTCAAAAAGTTGTGCACGGGCTTAAACACAGAAAACATTCCAAAGAAGTTATGGAGCAATGTGTTGAAATTAACCGCCTTGAAAATATGGCAGATATTTTGCGTGATGAAGCCATTTCCACCCTTTTAAATGATGAAAATGCAAACCCAATTGTCGTCATAAAAAAGAAAGAAATGTATGAAACTTGCGAAAATGTAACAGATTTGTGCGAACATACGGCAAATATAGTTGAGTCAATTTTGGTAAAAAATAATTAATTATGACTGCAATAATTTTACTAATTGCTTTAGCATTATTTTTTGATTATCTTAACGGCTTTCATGATGCTGCTAATTCTGTGTCTACCGTTATTTCTACACGCGTTTTAAGCCCGCGTGTGGCTGTGTGGTCGGCTGCGTTTTTTAACGTTATCGCATTTTTGTTTTTTGAGATGCATATTGCTAAAACTATCGGTGGCGGTATTATTGATATCAGCGTCGTTGATAACAGCGTTATTTTTGCAGCACTTTTCGGCGCTTGCGGTTGGAATTTAATTACCTGGTTTTTTGGGCTTCCTTCAAGTTCTTCACACGCTTTGGTGGGTGGGCTTATCGGTGCCGGTGTGGCTAAAGCCGGTATTCCAGCTTTGGTGACTTCGGGTGTTTTAAAAGTTATTGCCTTTATTGTTATTGCACCTACGGTCGGCATGTTACTTAGTATTGCTGTTGCAAGTATAGTTTTTAGGATCGGTGCTTTCTTTAAATATAAAAAAGTTGATGCTTTTTTTAGAAAAGCTGAACTGTTTTCCGCGTCAGCATTTTGTTTGGGTTACTCCGGCAACGATGCACAAAAAACTATGGGTATAATCGGTATGATTTTATTTAGTGCTGTCGCCACCAATCCAGATACAATTTTGCCTATCGCAAAAGTGATAATGACGCATCACGAGTATGAACAATTTATTGTTCCAAACGCCGAATTATTTATTCCGCAAAGTGTAAAAATTGCCTGTTATGCCGCAATTGCTTTGGGTACACTTTCAGGCGGCTGGCGTATTATTAAAACCATGGGGCAAAAAATTACGCGCCTTAAACCGATTGACGGTTTTTGTGCAGAATCCGGTGCAGCAATGTCCTTATTTATTTCTTCATTACTTGGTATACCTGTAAGTACCACACATGTTATAACAGGTGGTATCGTTGGCGTTGGGATGTTTAAACGCATGACAGCCGTTCATTGGGGCGTAGCACGCCGTATCGTTTGGGCATGGTTTATTACAATTCCTGCCGGTGCGATACTTGCCGCTGCTATGTTTTTCGTAGAAAGTTTATTTAAATAGTAGCTGCTTTTGGTTCTTCACCGTAACTGTTTATTCTGTTAGAGCCGGGCAATAAGTAAAACAATATCAGAATTATATGAAACGGCGGAAATAAGGCAAGCAATAGCCACCATGCGCTAAAATCTATGTCATGCAAACGGCGTGCGCTTACACTTAACATCGGGAAAAAGCAAAAAATAAACCAAATTGAAAGCGGTGCTATGCCTGTTAAATTGAATATCGTATCCGGCAAGATTAAAACTTCCGTAAACACAATTCCAAACGCAATAATAAAGACAAAAAATGTGAAACTCCAAAACTCACGCCTGCTTGCCCTGCCCGATAAGGAAAAATATAACCTAAAACACTTTTTTGCATATTCCATAAATTACCCCCCTAAATAATTATAATAGATTATTTAAAATAATCTTAAATAATTATAATAAAACGAAACAGATTTGTCAACAAAATTTACGAAATGATATAATTTTAATATGGAAAAAAAAGGAAATTTATTCACTTTTGTTTTAATTAACGGCCTTTTATGGTGTTTGATTTCTGTAGGATTTTTTAAAATTAACGGTATTACTTTAGATTTTATAGGTATCAGTTTTGCTACATTATTTTTATTTTCGCATATTTTTACGTTTGCATGGATTATGGGGCTTTTGTGCTTGCCATTTAAGTATATTGCTAAACCGATTTTAAATTTTGCTTGTGTGTTTTTTGGGGTCCTATTTTCTTTATTTTTGTTGATAGATTTATTTGTTTTTTCCCAATATCGCTTTCATATCGGGCTTGCTATGTTGGGATTATTTTTCGGCCCTGCCGGTAGCGAAATATTTGTTTTTCCTGTCAGTATGTGGTTGATGACTGTCGGTAGTATTATACTGCTTATCGGTTTGGAGATAGGTTTTTTATTTCTTTCGAGGCTAATATCTCTAAACAAAAAATGGATTTTAATTTTTTCAGCTTTTTGGTTGCTTTGTTTTTTGAGTTATAATTGCTTTTATGCTTGGGGTAAATTTATGATGGTACCGTCCATAATATCCCAGCGCAAAATATTACCTTTGGCTTTCCCAATGTCTGCAGACCGCAGGCTTGCCAAATGGGGGTTTAAAGCGAAGAAGGATCCTTATTCTATACCTAAAAAAGGCAGTTTAAATTATCCAATTAACCCTATGAATTGCGGTGTATCAAATACGAATGTTTTAATTATTACAATAGATTCTTTGCGCGCTGATATGCTTAATACAGATGTTATGCCGCTTGTATCTAACTGGGCAAAACAGCCTGGAATGACTGTTTTTAATAACCATATTTCAGGAGGAAACGGTACTGAAACCGGTATATTTTCTTTGTTTTATTCTTTGCCCCGTACTTATTGGGATGATTTTACAAGTTTAAATTTGCCACCGGTGTTAATCAGTAAAGCATTGGAAATGGGGTATAAACCGGCAATATTTGCAAGTGCGGATTTAAGAAGTCCAACATTCTACCGTAATGTTTTTGCGCCTATAAAAGATTTGCGTATCGGTTCTAAAGGTAATACATCTTGGGAAAGGGATATAAATGCCGTGGAAGATTTTGAAGAATTTTTAAAAAAACGCGACTTAAATATGCCGTTTTTCGGATTTATATTTTTGGATGCTCCCCATGCTTATGATTACCCCCCTAAAGACAAAATTTTTACCCCGGCTAAAGAACTGAATTACTTGCTTTTAACAAAAAGTACTGATCCTACACCTTATATGAATCAATATAAAAATTCAGTTTATTTTTCTGATAAATTGATAGACCGCCTGCTAAATGATTTAAAAAAACATAATTTACTTGAAAATACCTTTATAGTTATTACAGGGGACCATAGCCAGGAAATTAATGATTCCCATAATAATTTCTGGGGACATAATGGTAATTTTAGTGATTATCAAACAAAAGTACCTTTAATTATTTATCAGCCTAGGAAAGATAATGCTTTACAGGTCGATTATCTTACTTCCCATAACGATATAGCACCAACTATTATTCAAGAAGTTTATAAATGTTCCAACCCTACTTCCGACTATTCGATAGGATATAATTTGTTTAATAATACTCCAAGGCCTTTTATTATACTATCCGGCTATGAAGACAAAGTTATTCGTGCAGGTAATGAAATTATGGTTTTTGATGTTTTCGGTTCTATTCAGCAATATGATAATCTTTACCAACCTGTTAATACACCGATAGATCCAAACACTATTAAAGAAGGGTTTACGGTGTTTAGACGTTTTTATAAATAATAATTTTGATAGAATAAATTCCCCAATAAAATGGTATCATTTATATATGGCGCAGTTTTTCTATTCACAATCAAAAATGGGGCTTTACAGGGAATGCCCGTTAAAATACAAATTCCGCTATATTCTAAAAATACCGGAAAAGCCAAAATATTTCTTTTCCTTCGGTACAATTTTGCATAGTGTGATGGAATATCTTTATTCTACTCCGCAATTCCCCCCACTTGAAGATGCCTTGAAATTTTTTAAGCAAAAATGGTCTGCACAAACTTGGGAAGAAAAGGGTTACGGTAGCCCGGAAAAAGAGCACGAAGGTTTTTTAGAAGGCCAGGAAATCATAAAAAAATATTATGAAAAGCATGTAGCCGAAAATTTGCATCCCCTTTCTACCGAAATGAAAGTTTACGCCGATATTGACGGTTTAACCGTCATGGGTATTGTGGATAGAATTGATTATTTGGGTGATGGTAAACTTGCAATTTTAGATTATAAAACCGGTAAAACTTTAAAGCGTGAGCCGGACCAACTTATGTTTTATCAAAAACTTTTGGAAAACAGCCCAAAACTTTTACCACTTGTTCAGACTCGTGATATAGAAGTCCAAAAAATCAAAATAGAAAAAATGCTTTTTTACCATCTTCCTACTTTAACGGAAGACAGTTTTAAGCCTGTTGATAAAGAGGAACTTGATATTTTTTGGAAAGGTGCGATGAAGACCGCTGAAAATATTTTAGCAGAAAAATTTGAGCCGACGCCGTCTGAACAATCTTGCCGTTGGTGTGATTACCGCGGCAGCTGTCCTGTTTGGAATTTAAACCCCGAACCGAAAGCCGAGCAGGAAAAACCGCAGGAAACTCTAGCGGAAAAAATTGACCGACTTGGTAAGCTTTCGGATGAAGGCCGTGCTTTGAAAGCGGAAATTATTAAAATTTTAAAAGAACAAAACTTAAATATAAGTTTCGGCACCTCTTACAAAGCGGAACTTAAAGAAGAAGAAATTCTAACTTTTAAAGATGAAGAAAAAACCATAGAATTTTTAAAACAAAATAATTTACTTGATAAAACTTTAAAACCGACGGTAAAAAGTATCTTGGCTTTGCTTGATGACCATGAAATCAGCGAAGACAAGAAACAACAGTTGCGTGCTTTGACAACTAAAGAAATTATAAATAAATTACAGTGTATTAAAACTGATAATTAAAGAGAGAATAAGTGAAAAATAAAAGTTTTATTTTGGCAATAGACCAAGGTTCATCATCTACAAAAGCGGCAGCTTTTGGGGAACAAAACGGTTGTTTGGCGGCTTTTGCAAAAGCCGAAGTTGTGCTTTCTTCCGTACAAGACAGATGCGAATATAAAGCACTTGATTTGCTTACAAGCACGCAAAAAGTTATAGAAGAAATTTTAAACGAAATACCTGCCACTCAAATAAGTGAAATTGCAATTTCTTCCCAACGTTCAACCATAGTTTTTTGGGATAAATTAACCGGCAAAGCCTTAGCCCCGGCTTTAAGTTGGCTTGACGGCCGCGCTAAAGCGGAAATTGCCCAAAACCATTTAACACAAGAAATTGTCCACCAAAAAACCGGGCTTTATAAAACGCCGTATTTTTCCGCTGCAAAAATTGTTTGGGGGTTAAATAATTTCCCCGAAGTTAAAACCGCTTTTAAGGAAGGTAGATTGTGCGTTGGCCCCGTTACAAGTTATTTGACTTGGCATTTAAGCGGCGGTAAAATTTTCGCCTGTGACTTTGCTTGCGCCCAGCGTACTTTGCTTTTTAATATCAATACTTTTAAATGGGATGAAGAAATTTTACAATCTTTCGGGCTAACCTCTGATATTTTGCCGCATGTTACCACAAGCTTTGGCGATTTCGGGACTTATAAAAATATTAAAATTACAGTTTCTACAGGGGACCAACAGGCTGCCTGCACGGCTTGCGGTGTTTTGGAAAAGGGTACTGCTTTAATAAATTACGGAACAGGTGCATTTTTCCTTTTAAATATAGGGCATAAAAGCGCGGATGTTAAAGGGGTTTTGACTTCACTTGCGTGGAGCAGGCCCGGCCGTGAGCCATATTATCTGCTTGAAGTGCCTTTAAATACGGCAGGCTCTTTTATTTCTTGGCTAAAAAATTTAGGGTTTAATTTTAATGTGCATAAACTTGATAAAATTTTTGCAACTGCCCAAAACCCCGTCTTATGTTTGCCTGCTTTAGGTGGTTTAGGGTCGCCTTATTTTGATTTCGGTTTAAAACCGGTTTTCGCAAATTTTTTACCTAACACCAAAAAGGAAGATATTATTGCAGGTTCCATGCGAGGGCTTGTATTTTTGCTTTGCGATGCAATCTTTTATTTAAAACAACAAGGCTATAATGTGGAAAGTTTGCAAACATCGGGTGGTTTAAGTGGTGCAAATTTAGTGGCTTTTCAGGCGGCAATTTTGGGTTTGACTATTTGCCAAAACAAACAAAAGGAAAGCACTTTAACAGGGGTGGCTTTAATGTCCGCATTAAGCCGCGGGCTTGATATTTCAGCTTGGCGCGAGTTAAAAAATTATGAACGTATTTCCCCTCAAATAACAGCCGAGGAAGCACAAAAAATCTATTACACTTGGCGCAAATTTTTTGATTGGGCCATAAAACAAGTTAGATAAATATGTCAAAACACTTAAAAAACTTGTATAATAAATTATTAGGTTAGGGGAGGTTAAAATGGAGCCGTTAGGGCAAGAACAAATAAAACAAGAAAATAATTATAATATAGCATCCGTTTTTGAAAGAGCTATTGCTTTTGTGATAGACGTTATGCTTTGGCTTACGGTTTCTACTTGGCTTTATCAAACTTTACAACCTAAGTCTATAAATATTTATTTTCTACTTTCTTTGTTAACTTTTGTTTTGTATGAAACAATTTTTAGCATGGGGAAATTAAAAACCATTGGCAAATTTTTACTAGGTATAAAAGTGATAGATCGCAAAACAAAGGGAAATTTAGATTTTACCCATGCTTTTTTAAGGGCTATCGGTTATATTTTAAGTATTTTTACCTTTTTCCTAGGTTTTGCTTTTGTACTATTTTCTAAAAAACGTTTGGCTTTAGAAGATTTACTTGCAGGTAGTGAAGTAATTTCTACCCGTGAAAAAACGGGAACGGAGATGACTTTGATTTCCTTTTTCGGTACTATTTTGATTATTTTCGCAATTTATTTTGCTTATAATAATTTAATTTTTAACCCATATAAAGCAATGAAGCAATCTGCCCAAGAACAACTTGTAAAAATAGCTTATTTGGAAGAAGTACATAAACAGAAGTATGGCTCTTATACAAATGATTTACTTCGCCTTGCCTTAATCAGCGGTGATGAGGTCCAATTTCAGCGTGATATGCAGCAATATTTCCGCCCGAACGGTTTTAAAATCGGCGTGAGCAAAGAAGGGTATTATATTGAAGGTTTTGCCAAAGATAATGCTGACCCGGCAAAATCAAGCAAAGTTTACTTTACTAAATAGATTTATTTAACTTAAAAGGAGGGTACTATGGCTTATAAAATTAATCCGGAAGTTTGCGTAAATTGCGGCGCATGCGAAGCATCCTGCCCCATGAGCGCTATTGCGGAAAAAGACGGCAAAAGAGTAATTGACGCAGCAAAATGCGTTTCTTGCGGTTCTTGCGCCGGTGCTTGCCCCGTAAGCGCAATCGCAGAAGACAAATAATAGTATTTATATTTTAATACCTCGGTTGCAGTTAATATACTGAGGTATTTTTTTGCCATTTTGTTCATTGTTTCCATTTTTTATATAATTTATATATGAAGAAAAAATTGAAAAAGATATTAAAAATCTGTGGCTATATTTTTGTCGGTGTGTGTATTTTGCTCATTTTAGCAGAAATTTCTCTAAGATTTATTTTACCGTCTGAAAGTGTAAAAACAAAAATTTTGACTTATCTTTCCCAAACAACAGGTGCAGATATTAAGGCAGGTAAAATTTCCGCAAGTTTATTTGGTATAAAAATTAATAATGTTTCTGCGGATGTTTCCGGGGATAATTTATTTAGCTGTAAGAATTTACAAATAAAATTGAACCCTTTTAGACTCTTAATTTTGCAACTTTATGCCAGTAAAATTGTAATTTATGAGCCTTCTTTAAAAATTGTTCATAATCAAGATGATACTTTCAATTTTACCCCTCTTGTAACTGCAGAAGAACATGTTCCCCCCACTACTGATGAAGAATTAAGTGTTCCTTTTGATATAAGAATACAAAATTTATTTATTAGCAAAGGTCAAATTTCTTTTATCGATTTAAAGGAAAATATGAAAGCTAATTTGCAAAATTTAAATTTCAATTTGAGCAAATTTTCTTTCTACAAACCTTTTTATTTTAATATTTCTTTTAATCCGTATTTCGAACAAGGAAACATAATTTTTGATGGTGCGAAATTCACATTAGATGCAAATGCAAATTTAAATGAATTTAATTTGCAAGATGCCACTTTTAATTTAAAAAAACTGTTACTTGAATATAAAGAAACAGCTTTAAAAGCACAAGCCAAAATTAATAATTTTCAAAACCCATCCGGGCAAGTCTTACTTGAATTAAAAGATTTTTCTGACGACACATTGTTAAATTTTGCTGAAGTTCCCTCCTTTCATATACCTTCATTAACTACGGATATGTCTTTTGACTATCTTATTAAAGAATCAAAGGCACATATCAAAAGTTTGCTTGTGAAACTAGCAGATACGGAATTAAACTTTAAAGCAAATTTAGACTTAAATAAAAATGAAATTTCCGAAGGTAAAATAAATATTACAAGTGTTTTGGATTCTTTTAAAGAATTATCCCCCCTCCTTGAAGAATTAAAACCTGCGGGTAATATTAATGCAGATTTCGATTTCGCTTGGCCACTGACACTTGCCGGTAATTTAACTTTAACAGATGTAGGTTTATTTACCGATAAAGCCGGTACTGTGGAAGCTTTAAATACTACAATAGAAGTCAAAAGTATTGATGAAATAAACGTAGAATCTTTAACCGGTATTTTAAATAAAAACCCTTTTACTATGAAGGCTAACTACAAGAAACAGGTGGAATTTGCTGATGTATTTCTTGATTTTAAAGCTGATAAAGTTTATGTTTTTAACACATCCAAGAGTGTAAAAGAAGAACAACCTCAAGCAGTTACAGAACAACAACCGCAAAATACAATACAAGGGCAGGAAAGTGAAAGTGGGTTTTCTTTTGTGCCAATCAATGTAAATGCAAAGGTAGATATCAAAAAACTTGATGTCCCCTTTATTAAAGGAAATAACCTTGTTTTTACAGCGAAAGCAAAAAACATTACCACGCAAATGGATAAAGTCCACGGTATTTTTGATTTGAAGATTAATAATGGGCAAATAAAGGATATCTACACCATTTCCAATGCCAATTCGGTCACAAAAGTTATGTTTATGAGCCTTGGAATAGTAAGTAAAGTAGTAAATACATTAAATGTCTTGGATTTGCTCAACGGTATGGGTAAGGTTTTATCAGGTAATAAGGAAGAAGAGGAAGAACTCCCCGTCCATCAAGAAATTAACGGAAAGATGGATTTTGATTCCTTTAAAACAAATATTGATTTTAATGAGGGCCTTGCAACCATGAAGAAGTGTGCCTTCGTTTCCGGTTTGTTTTCCTTTAGAGTAAACGGAAATATCAATTTTGAAAACCGCAAAATAAAGTTAAATGTTGATAGCGCGCCCGGCAGGCATGGCGAAGAGGGTATTATGCCACTAAATATAGATGTCAAAGGAACTATTGAGGATCCAAAAGGTTCTTTAAGCGTTTTATCAAGCGTGGCTGATTTGGTGGGGCATACTATTACCAAAAATCCGGTTTCCAATATGTTGAAGAATACTTGGGGATCTTTATTTAAGTCTTCGTCTGAAGAAAGTGAGGAAAGTAATGAGGATACCCCCCCTGAAGATAAAAAATAGGAAAATATTGCTTACTTTTTGCTATAATATTTGTGTAAACAAAACATGGAGGTAGTATGAAAAGACTTATTGTAATGACGGTCTTAGTTTCTTTATCATTAGGCGCAAATGCCTTTGTGCAAAAATGCTACTATGGTAAAGATTGTGTGAACGGCGAAATCGTAAAAGTTTGCGATTCAAAATGCCAAGCTCAAAAAGCAGCTTTGCAAGCTAAACAAGAAAGGCTTGCCGCCCAACAAAGAGCTGCTGCTTTGCAAGCTCAAAGAGAAGCAGAAGCCGCTGCCAGAAGAGCCCAGCAGGAAAAAGATGCTGCCGCTTTAGCTGCCATCGGTAAAGTGCAAACAACTGATGATGAAATTTCCGTAGTTTTGGAAAATGATATACTTTTCCAATACGGTAAAACTGATTTGTCAAAGAAATCTAAACAAACCTTGAATAAAGCTGTGGAACTTCTTAACCAAACACCTAATAGGCGTTTAGTAATTCAAGGCCATACCGATTCTGTCGGTTCCGATGAATTTAATATGGAATTATCAGAAAAACGTGCAAAAGCCGTTTATGATTATATGATGAAACAAGGCTTGCAAATAAAAGAAGTTTCTTACAAAGGACATGGTGAAACAAAACCTATCGCTGATAATAATACCAAAGAAGGCCGCCAGGCAAACCGCCGCGTGGAATTCAGAATTAAATAAATTGATTGTTTAATTTAAAGGCCGCTCTTTAAGGGCGGCCTTTTTTAATATAAAGGTGATACAAAAATAAGTTCGTTATTTAAATTTGTATGGACAATTATCTCAAAGTTTAATATAATATATTAGAAGATTTAGTTAAGGGGCTGGTAGCTCAACTGGTTAGAGCGTCCGCCTTACACGCGGAAGGTTGAAGGTTCGAGTCCTTTCTAGCCCAAAAATTTAAACACCCGAAAGGGTGTTTTTATTTTTGGAGTAGAAGCAAAGCAACTGCTTGCCTCACGTAAGGCGAGTCCAATTAACCCACCATTTGAAAAAGTATATTTTGATATAGACCGAAATGGGATAAAAGACCTATCTGAAATAGGTCTTTAGACCCTTGTTGTTGCAACTCTTATGCTTTATACTTAATTTAGAGAAATAAAATTTGATGCCAATTCTCAAAAAATTAATTTTGGAGAGAACTTTTTAATAAGGAAAAAACTATGAAATTATTACGTTTGTATGTGTTTATCTTTTTTATATTAGTAGGGGTGTGTGCCTCGGCACAAGAATTTAGTGCATTAACAAATAACCAAGCGTTTTACGGAGATATAGGTGCTAGATTGAATGAGAAATTTTTAGAACATTTAGAAGAATCACAAATACGCTCCGCTTTTTTGCAAAAAAATCAGGTAATACGGGTATTATTGATAAAAGATGTATCTTCTATTAAGTTGAAATATTCCGGCCCCATCTATGTGTATGCTGCTGGTAGTACAGAAAAACATAAGATAGAGGGTGGGGATGGGACATTGCTTGTCTCCGTAAAAAACGGACAAATAAATGCGGCGGGGATTACTTCCCGGGAAGCACTTATAATAGATCCGAAAATTTCGTCTTATATTATATTTAACCACAAAAAACTAAAGAACAACGCATATAACGGTGTGATTCGGTTTACTCTTCATAACGGTAAAATGATGATTATTGAATATAGTAATCTGGAGAACTATCTATTGGGGGTAGTGGGGCATGAAATGAATGACGCTTGGCCTTTGGAGGCACTAAAAGCACAAACTGTATCTGCTCGTACTTTTGCTCGTGTAAAGATGAGCAAAGAAGAACCCAATTATGATTTGCGCAGTACTACGTCAGACCAAGTATATAAAGGATCTGCACAAAATGTACCGGAAAGTATCCAGCAAGCGGTAAAGGATACACGCGGTCAAGTATTAACTTATAATAATGAGTTATTTATTACCTTTTATCATGCCAATTGCGGAGGATATACTTTAGATGGAGAAGTATTGACAGGTAGTCATGTTTCCACTATCGAACCTTTACAAGGTGTTGTATGTAATAATTGTTCGCATACGTATAATTCTTGTTGGAGTAGTACGATATCTAGCGAGAGTATAAATGAATTTGTATGGGAGCATAGTAAAATAAGTGGATCTGTTTCCTCTATTAAAATAGAACAAACCGACGCTAATCCGAAATACAAAGCTGCGCAAGTTAAAGAAGCAGTAAATTTACGTTTTATTAGTGAAGATAATAATTCGGTGATATTAAGTTGTGGTTTGCTACAAAAAACAGTGGGTTGCAAAAAAATAAAAACCTGTAAAATTGATAAAATTGAAAAAAATGATGATGGATTTATCTTTAGTGGTTGTGGTTTCGGACATGGAGTAGGAATGTGCCAGGACGGTGCCAAAGGAATGGCTGAAAATAATTATTCATATCAACAAATTCTGAACTATTATTTCCCAGGTTCCGAATTAGTCACTTTTTAGGAAACGTCCTTAACTAAATCTCGTTTTCTTTGTCCCATCAAAAATTACTAGCCCATTATTTAAAAAGTCCACTTGGGCGGTGGGCTTTTTTGTTTGTATAAAATATATTGACATTTATCTTAAATTTAGTTATCATTTACTATGTTTACCCCCGATGAACTCTTCAATATTACCCCCTGAGGAGTTCTCAAAGTAGGCCGAGTTTTATAACTCGGCTTACTTGCGGTAAAAATTTTGATGTTAAGGAAGAATTAAAATGAAAGCAAAAAAACAAAAAAAACAAATAAAAAAAGTTACAAAAAAAGCCGTTAAAAAACCTATCAAAAAAGCAACTAAAAAAGTTGCCAAGAAGGCTGTTAAAAAAGCAATAAAAAAACAGGTTAAAAAAATTGCCAAGAAAGTTGCAAAAAAAGTTAAAACGCAAAAAAAGGCAGCTAAAAAAATTATTAAAAAAGTAAAAAAAGATATAAAGAAAAACGTCACGAAGAAAAACATCGCGAAACAAAAAAAGGTTGCTGTAAAGGCAATAAAAAAGGCCGCTAAAAAGATTTCCAAACAAATTAAAGAAATCAAAACCAAAGTTACACCCGCAGTAAAAAAAGTAAAAGCGGAAAACGAAACCTTAACTCAAAAAGAGATTAAAGAAATAGAAAAGCATTTGCTTGAAATGCGTAAAGAAATTTTGGAACGCATCAGAAATAAAAAAGATGAAGAAATGCCGGAGAATGAAACCGGAGATGAAGCCGATTTGGCTGCCCAAAGTTTGGAGAAGGAAGTCTTGTTTGAACTTAATGACAGTTCACACGAAAAACTTGACCAAATTGAAGCAGCTTTAAGGCGTATTTCCAAAGGTATTTACGGCACTTGCGAGTATTGCCGCAGACCTATTCCGAAAAAGCGCATTTTGGCTTTACCGTTTGCACGTTATTGCATTAATTGCCAAACGTCAAATGAGTTTATAAGAAATAAAAATAAATAATTGTTTTGCTTTCAAAAAATTAACCCGCTCTTATATTAAGGGCGGGTTAGTTGTTTCTATTTCTTGTAGTTTGTTATTAAAACTTTCAATTATTTCAGGCGGGATTTTATTTAATTCTTCCAAACGGTCTTCGAAAGACATATCATAATCAAAAAATGGCATGGCAATATCAGCGCCTGCAGATAAAGAACGGGCAATTTTATCCCCTATACTGATATCACCTGTCGCGCGCATATTTAAAGCATCTGTTATAATTAAACCTCTGAAATCAAGCATTCCCCTAACAAATTCATAAAACTTAGGGCTAAAAGTCGAAATATTTTGATTATCAATTTTTGGGTATAGAGCATGCCCCATCATTAAGTATTTATAGTCTTTTACCGGTTCAAAAGGTATAAATTCCCTCTTTAATAAATCTTGTAAAGTTACATTTTTTATTACCGGTATTAATTTATGCGGGTCTAATTGAGAACGTGCTGTTCCGGGGAAATGTTTGTAACAAGGTTCTGCCCCCCCTGCACGTGTACCTTGTGCAAATGCTTCGGATAATTCTTTTACTATTCTTGGGTTGTGGGAATATAAGCGGGTCCTAAAAAATTTATTAAGGCCGGGCGGGTATATTTCCGCGTTTGGTGCTAAATTCACATCTACGGAAATCAAGGATAAAAGTTGTGCCGTCTCTTTCGCTTTTCTAAAGACTAATCTCTTTGTTTTCATCAAACCTATTTGGCCCACAAGCGCACCGTAATATGCAGCACTTGGAAATTTCCTTTTAGGAAATACATGTTTTAAGCGGTTTACAGTCCCCCCTTCTTGGTCAACAAAGAAATAAACTTTATGCCCCAGTAAATCAGTTAATTCCTGTTTAAGTGAAATGAGGTTAATATGCTTTCTAAAATCTTGTTCAATAAAAATAAAGCCATAAGGGTTAACCTGTTCTATATAGGCCTTTTCTTCTTCTTCGAGCGGGTAATTTTTTATTGTTAAAATAAGCGGGGAAATATCTTTTGCCAATACTGAAACGAAAGACAACAACACCAATAAAATGGAAAAAGAAAAAATTCTCATAACAAATTATATAATATTTATGCTATAATTTTCTTAAAGATACTTTGGAGGTATTATGAAAAAACTAGCAGTATTAGCATTTGCAATTTGTTTTAGTTCATCGGCATTTGCCTTAAATTGGCAAATGGTCGGTGCGCGTTCTATGGCAATGGGTGGTGCAGGTGTGGTTACCGCAAGCGGAACTAACGCACAATATTATAACCCTGCTTTACTAGGTGAACCTGTGTGGGATGAACAAACCGATGAGAACGGTTTTCATTTCGGCGTTCAAGCGGAAATGCCGAAAGTCGGCATGGCCGGTGGTGCGACAGGTGAAGGTATGTCATATATCAAAGATTGGTTAAAGAAAGGTTATACACCTTTGATAAACAGTGATATAGGTTTTGGTGTGAGAAGAGGTAACTTCGCTTTTTCAATAAGATCTTTAGATGTTATGTCAATACAACTCAGAACATCATCAAAAGCTTTAGCGGATACAGGATTATTTACAGAAGGTGCCGTCGGTTATGGTTTTTATCTTTTTGACGGTGTTCGTTTAGGCGGTAACTTAAAAGTTATTCAAGGTACTACGATGGAAAGAGATTTTGCTCTTAATTCCGACATAGATTTCAGCGAACTTTTAAGAAAGAGCTGGCATCATAAAAAATTATCAGCAGATTGGGGTATAGACCTTGGTGCAAGTGTGAACTTCTCAGAACTTTTCAAAGGTAATGTCATATTTAACCCTGAAATCGGCATCGTAGCAAAAAATCTTAATACTCCTTCATTTAAAAGGCCTGAAAAGGCATCCGATGCTACCGTATGGAATACTGATGAGTATAAATTAAAACCGCAATATAGATTAGGTGCTGCAATACATCCTATTAAAAACCGCTTAACTATCGCAGCCGATGTCGATTTAAATAAAAATGAAACGTCAATAGATGATTATAAATCACAACAATTTTCCCTCGGTATGGAGGCTATTGTTTGGAATGATCATACTTTAAAAGTACCACTTCGTGTTGGTATGAATAAAAATCTTGCAGAAGATGACGCCCCTACTTATTTCACTGCAGGTTTCGGTACGCTCGGTCATAGTTTTGATTTTGAATTAGGTTTAATGGTAGGTCAAAAAACCGAGAAAATTAAAGGACATGATTGGCCCAATGCTTTGGGTTTATCAATGAGTTTTGCCTGGTATTTCTAAATTTTGATTGTAGAAATGAAAGCGCGCTTGTTTATAACAAGCGCGTTTTTTATTTATTAAATTTTTCCCCCCTTGACAAAATAATTTCTTTATAATATAATTGTACTAGTTTAACTAATCTTTTTTAATTAGTTAACTATCGGGGGTATATATGAGGGGTAGAAAAAATAAACATAGATTACATCATAATTTCGCACATAAGGAAGATAAATTGTTGCACGGGCATGTTTATCTTTCAATCTTAATAATTATAATACTTTGTTTGGCAATGCTTGTAAGTTGCAAAGCAAAAAATAAGACAAGCCAAGATAACAGTATGCCCGTTTCGGCGGTAAAAGTTTTGAAATTAAATTTACCTTGGCAGCTTGAATATCCGGCCTTAGTCAGTGCAAGCCTTGAAGTGGAAGTTCGTGCTCAGGTCGGCGGTATTTTGCAGGCGCGTAATTTCCAGGAAGGCAGTTTTATTAAGCAGGGGACGCCTTTATTTCAAATAGATGAAACAGATTATGCCCTTGCCGTAAAAAGTGCCGAAGGCCAATATAAACAAGCCAAAAGCACTTATGAAAATAATTCACTTACTTTTAACCGTGTAAAGCAACTGATGCCCAGTAATGCCGTAAGCCGCCAAGATTATGATAATGCTTATGCCAATTATTTATCTTCTAAAGCGCAAATGGAAATTGCCGCCTCCGATTTAGAAAGTGCAAAAGTAAATTTGGCTTATACAACCGTGCAAGCACCCATTAGCGGTATTGCCGGGGAAAGTAATCAAACCGCAGGTAATTTAATAAATGTAAACCAAATTCTTACCACCATACAACAAATTGACCCTCTTTATATAAATTTTTCCATGCCGGCGGAAGATTTTTATTCACTTTCTTCCGCTTATGAGAAAGGTACATTGGAATTTACTGCTAAAGACAGCGCCCCTTTAAGTGTGGAAATAATTTTGCCTTCGGGTGAAACTTATGAAAATATCGGCCAAATAATTTATTTTGCAGGGTCTGAAGACGGTAATACCTCCAGCATAAATATCAAAGCGCAGGTTGCCAATCCTTTAAATCAAAAAGTTTTAATGCCTAAACAATTTGTTCGTGTTAAATTGCATGGCGCGAATTATAAAAATGCTATTGTTATTCCCACCTCTGCTATCTTACAAACTACAAAAGGCAATTTAGTATATACAATAGAAAACGGCAAAGCTAAAGCCAATTTTATTGAAATGCAAAGCCAAGGTAATATCGCAATAGTTACTAAAGGTTTAACTGAAGGGCAAACCGTAGTTTCAGGAGGTTTAATAAAAATTAGGGAAGGTTTGCCTGTAAAACCGGAATATGAAGCTTTTGAGCCAATACAAAAACCTGTAATCAATGTAGAAAAGCAACAAAACGGAACAGCGGCCCTTGATGCCTTGCTTCAAAAGTTTCAACCTAGTAGTGAGCAAGACATAAGAACCCAAGCCCAAAAGGAATCTGATATACAAAATAAGAAAATGATGGCAGGTGGCAATTTATGATTTCAAAATTTTTTATAAACCGCCCTATTTTTGCAACAGTCTTGGCCTTGCTTATTATGCTTGGCGGTATTGTAGCAATAACTAAACTACCGATAGAGCAATACCCCAATTTGACACCTCCTACAATAGAAGTTTCGGCAACTTATTTGGGGGCTTCCCCTGAAGTTATTGCCCAAACAGTTGCAGCACCGCTTGAAGAACAAATAAACGGTGTTGAAAATATGCTTTATATGGATTCTACTTCCAGCGCAGACGGTTCAATGTCTTTAACCGTTTATTTTAAAATCGGTAGTGACCCCGATAAAGCACTTATTGACGTGAATAACCGTGTGCAACAGGCAAGTTCTTCTTTACCTACGGAAGTTACCAAATATGGGCTTACCGTCCAAAAACGATCATCATCACTCGTTTTGCTTGCAACGCTTTATTCCCCCGACGGTATGTATGATGTTAACTATATCGGCAATTATGCGCTTGTAAATATTATTGACGAGTTAAAGCGTATAAAAGGTGTAGGTGATGCACAAGTAATGACCACCAATGATTATGCCATAAGAATTTGGCTTAAACCTGATTTGTTTAATCGGTTCAATTTGGATGTAAACGAAGTAATTTCCGCCGTACAAACGCAAAACACGCAACGCAGCGGCGGTACAATCGGTGCTATGCCGATGAGTGACAGAATTTTAAAAACTTTCCCTTTAATTACCCCCCCGCGCCTTGTTACACCGGAGCAATTTGAAAATATTATTTTGCGTGCTTCCCCTGACGGTAGCACCTTGCGTATAAAAGATATTGCTGATGTTAATTTAGGTGCGCAAACTTATACTTCCCAAGGTTATTATGATAAAAAACCTGCCGTTCCTATAGGTATTTATTTAAGTGCCGGTGCAAATGCGGTTGAGACGGCAAATCTAGCCAAAAAAGCCCTTAACCAAATGGCGCAAAATTTCCCGGAAGGCATTAGTTATGATATTGCTTATGATACAACTGTTTTCGTTAAAGAATCAATTAAAGGTGTTATCGTAACTTTAATTGAAGCATTTATTTTGGTGTTTTTTGTTGTGTTTTTATTTTTAAAAGACTGGCGCGCCACCGTCATACCTTGCGTTGTTGTTCCGGTTGCAATTATCGGTGCATTTTTGGGGATGTTGATGCTTGGATTCTCTATAAACAGTTTGACTTTGTTTGGCCTTGTTTTGGCTATCGGTATGGTTGTGGATGATGCTATCGTCGTAATTGAAAATGCGGACAGAATTTTAACTACGCAAAACCTCCCTGTTAAAGAGGCTGTAACGCAGGCCATGAACGAAGTAAGCGGGCCGATTGTAGCAATAGTTTTGGTTTTGTGTTCGGTATTTATTCCGGTTGGTTTTATGGGCGGTTTTAGTGGTGTAATGTATCAGCAATTTGCTATTACTATTGCAATTTCAGTCGTAATTTCAGGCTTAATGGCACTTACTTTAACACCGGCAATGTGCGCGTTAATGCTTGAAAAAGAAAGAAAAGTTACAAAAGGGTTTTTCTTTCACTTCGATAATTTATTTGAAAAGTTTACTGATAAATATGTTAATGTAAGTGAATTCTTTATACGAAAGGTAAAACTCGGCGTAATTTTATTTGCGGTATTTTGTTTGCTTGCTTTTATATTATTTAAGATGGTGCCGTCAAATTTATTACCGGATGAAGACCAGGGGCTTTTGATGGTATATTCCGGTTTAGACCCTGCAACATCATTAAGCCAAACAGATGAAATTGCCAAACAGGTGGAAGATGTTTTACTTTCTTTCCCCGAAGTTAAAAAGGAATTTACATTCAGCGGTTTTAATATTTTAAATTCAACAAGCCAAACAAATGCAATAGCCAGTTTCGTTACATTAAAAGACTGGAGCAAAAGAACCAAAAAAAATCAAAGTGCAAGTGCCTTAGTTGGGCAAATATCACAGGTAGCTCAAAATAAAGTTCCTAAAGCATTTATTTTGCCTTTTATGCCGCCGCCGATTATGGGTTTAAGTACAACAGGCGGTATTGAAGGTTATATCCAAAATAAAGGTAACGGTACGCCTGAAGAACTTGCAGATGTTACAAATAAATTTATTGAGGAAGTTAAAAAAATTAAAGGATTGAATAATACGCAAACAACATATTCCGCAAGTTACCCGCAATATACTTTGACGGTAGATAATATAAAAGCACTTTCCATGGGTTTAAATTTGGATGATTTATATAATACACTTGCCGCCACAATCGGCGCAAGTTATATAAATGATTTTACGCTTTATTCCCGCAATTTTAAAGTGATGATTCAAGCGGAAGATAGCGCCCGCCAAACACCGGAGCAAGTGGGTAATTTGTATATAAAATCAAATACAGGTTCTATGGTGCCATTATCTGCGGTTGCAAATATTACGCCTAGCCTTGGCCCAAGTATTGTTGAACGTTTTAATGCATTTCCGTCTGCCAATTTGGTTATTACGCCTGAGGGCATAAGTTCCGGCCAGGCAATAAAAGAACTTGAAACACTTGCCCAAAAACTCTTGCCGGAAAATTATGCACTTTCCTGGAGCGGTACCGCTTTGGAAGAAACACAAAGCGGCAGTTCTTCAGCCTTAATTTTGCTTTTGGGCATTGTCGTAGTATTTTTAATTTTGGCGGCACAATATGAAAGTTGGTCGCTTCCGTTTTGTGTTCTTACCGCTGTTCCTTTTGCCATATTCGGTGCTTTTTTAGGCACTTGGTTTAGGGGTTTAAGTAATGGTATATATTTCCAAGTAGCACTTGTAGCACTTGTCGGGCTTGCGGCCAAAAATGCCATTTTGATTGTGGAATTTGCGCTTATGCTTAAACAAAAAGGTGCAAGTGCCGCCGCAGCTGCCATGCAAGGTGCTAAAATACGTTTTAGGCCTATTATTATGACCTCTCTTGCATTTATTTTGGGTACTGTTCCGCTTGCCACAAGTTCGGGTGCAGGCGCAGCCAGCCAGATTTCACTTGGAACTGCGGTAGTTTTCGGTATGCTTGGGGCGACGGTTTTTGCGCCGTGTTTTGTGCCTTTGTTCTTCTATTTACTTAACAAAAAACGCGGTGAAGTTCCTAATTTCGAATTGCCTAAAGGAGATAGAGAATGAAAAAGTTATTTTCACTTTTAGTATTAACAGTTTTTACTTGTGCTTGCATGCTAGGGCCAAAATATAAAAAACCCGTATATGATTTGCCGCAAAATACTTCTGAAGATGCGGAATATTTTGCATCATTTAATCCTAATTGGTGGGAGATGTTTCAAGACGACACCTTAAACGAAATTATAAACGAAGCCCTTGTTTATAATACCGATTTGCTTGCCGCAACCGCACGCCTTGATTACGCACGTGCCAATTATATTGGTGCGCGCGGTGGCCGTTTGCCTAGCGTACAGGCAAACTTCAACCCCTCAAAAGCAGATACAAATACCCCCTATATCACAGGAGTAAGTGAGGCTAATTTGACCGCTGCTTTTGAAATTGATTTATTTGGGAAATACCGCGCTTTAAGCAAGAGTGCTTTTGCTTCATGGTTATCCTCAAAAGCGGCGCGCGAGCAAATCAGGCTTACTTTAATCGGGCAAGTTGCACGTGCTTATTTTAATGTTTTGTCCTTACAGTTACAACTTGAAATTGCAGAACATGCACTTGCTTCAAGGCAAGAAGATTTTAAAATTTACCAAGTCCGTTTGCAAAACGGTTATATAAATAAAGTTGATTTAAAAAGGGTGGAAGCGGAAATGCATTCCGTAAGCGCACAAGCGGAAACCGTGTATTTAAAACTTTTAAAAGCGCAAACGAATTTGCAGGTATTACTTGGCAAAAGCCCTAAAGATATTGTGGAAAACCCTTTAAAAACAAAAACCACGCTTGGGGAAATTTTTGTCTTGCCCAATGTGCCTGAAAATATACCGTCGTCATTAATGCAAAGGCGCCCGGATATCGTTAAAGCAGAGCAAGATTTAATTGCCGCAAATGCACAAATAAGTGTGGCGCGTGCGGCATATTTCCCGGATATTTCTTTGACGGGTATCGGCGGTTTTGCAAGTGAGCCTTTGCATAAACTCTTTGAAACTGATTCAAGTTTTTGGCAAATTTCCGGCGCAGGTATTTTAAATATTTTTCAAGGCGGTAAAATTATTGCGCAAAATAAAATGGAAAGCGCCAAATATAGGGAAATGCTTGCAACTTACCAAAACACCGTGCAACTTGCTTTTAAAGATGCATTTGATTCCTTAAACGCAAATAAGCAATACCGCAAAATGTTTGACGAAATTAAGCAACAAAGGGATGCTTTAAAAGAAACATATCAGTTAACCAAAATGCAGCAGGATGCCGGGCTTATTAATACGACAGATTTACTTTTGGTGGAACAAAATTTACTGTCTGCTGAAATGAATTTAGTTCAAACCCGTCAAGCGGAACTTGAGGCTATTGTTTCCTTGGCGCTTGCCGTTGGCGGCGGTTTTGAAGAAGATAAATTTTTACATCCGAAAAAATATAAAAACCGCCTGTAAATTAACAGGCGGTTTAAAATAAGTATTAAATAACTTATTCTAGGTAATAAGTTATCGTGGAAACAACGCGCACTTTTTTATTAATCTGTTGCGTTTCCTGTAAATAAGGTATTTCTTCACTCGGTAAAATGCTGAAAACACCTTGTTGTGCACTGTGTATCTTACCAACTTTGGCGCCGGAGTTTTTGGCAAATTCTTCTGCCGCAAGTTTGGCATTTTTTGTGGCTTCGCTTAACATTTCCGGTTTAATATCATTTAACTTGGTAAACAAATAATTTACCGGGGAAGAATAACTCTGGCTGTCAAAAATTATACCTTTTTGAATTAAAGAACCAACTTTACCGATAGAACTTGCCACTAAATCAACATTGTTGCTTTTTACGGTTATTGTCTGTGACAAAATGAAATGTATATTGTTATTCGTGTTATAAGGGTTTGCAGTTAAGTCATTAGTATCTAAACGGCCGATATCTATTTCCCCTTCCTCAAAACCTAAAGTTTTTAAATAATCGGTTATAATCTTTTCCTGATTATTCATTTTTTGTTGTAGGACAACGGCATCATCACCGGTTTGAACGAATTTAAGTTCCCAGACCGCTAAATCTGCCTTAACGGCCTTTTCGGCTAAGCCTTTTACCGTTACAAAATTTGAACCGAAATGAGCTTTATAATAATAGTAGCCTGTAAAAAAACCGCCGAAAATAAGCCCAAGGCTTAAAATTACTGCGGCAATAGTTATTTTTTTATTATCCATTTTAAAAATCCTCCTAAAATAATTATAGCATTTAAGTATAAATAAGGTATAATATTTTTATGCGGAGGTATTTTATGTTTAAAAAAATATTTGTTTCTTTAAGTTGTTTTTTATTTGTTGTCGGTTTTGTTAATGCTGCTAATGATGAAAAGGTTTTATATAACGGTAAAAAAAATACCGAGAAGAAATATAGCTACTTATATGATACTTCTTTAATACAAGCCATAAAAAAGCAAGATATAGAAAGGGTTAATTTTTTATTACTTGCAAATGTTAACCCTAATGAAAAAAATGATGCAAAAGAAACACCGCTTATTGTCGCCGCGAATTATCCCTCCGAAGAAATTATTATAACATTACTCGATAAAGGTGCAAATCTAGAAGATACTGCCGCAAATGGTATAACAGCTTTGATGACTGCTGCAGCTGTCGGTAACGGTAGAGTTGTCAACTTGTTACTTGATTATGGCGCAGATCCAAATGCCCAGGACGACCAAGGCAGAACCGCTTTAATGCATGGCGTTCAAAATTTAAATTATGATACAGTTTCAAGTTTGCTTGAAGTAAAAGCAGTTGATTTGTCTATCGCAGATAAAAGCGGCAAAACGGCTTTCACCAGGGCTTTAGAAAGTAAAGACTCTGATATGCTTGTGTTATTTTTGCAAAAAGGTGCAAGGCTTTCTGAGAAAGATAAATCTGCTCAAAAACTTTTTATGAAGGCAGTAAAAGAAAATGATGAAGACACAATAAATATGTTGCTCGGATATGGTTTAACCGTAGATAAAAAAGACGCCGAAACAAAGAAAACTTTATCTAATGCTGTTAAAAATAATGACGTTGAAATGGCAGAATATCTCCTTAGAGCAGGGGCTGATCCTAATACAAAAGATGCTTCCGGAAATGCAATTTTAAGCATAGCTATTAAGAATAAAAATGAAGAAATGCAAGAGATGTTAAGATCTTATGGAGCACAATCAAAGGAAACTTATGCAATAGATTTTTCTAATTTAAACTCAGATGAAATCAGAAATTATATAGAGCGTTCCGAATATAATTTACGTTTGGCTAAAAATGAGCTTGCTAAAAGAGGAGAAGGCAAAACGGTAAAAAAGACAACTGTGGCAAAAACAACAGTTAAGAAACCGACCGCTAAACCGAAAGCAAAAAATAATTCTTCCAAGAAAGTAACAAAAACTACCAGTGTAACTAAAAATAATAATGGTGTGACTACGACAACCAAAACAAGTACAGTTGTTGTAACACAACAGGAAAATGCGGCAAGCCAGCAAATACCGGAACAACATAGTTATTCCGAACAAAGTTATAGTCAAGAAAGTTATAGCCAAAGTTACAACCAACCGGCACAAGATACAAGTACCGGTAATCCTTATGCAATGCCTGAGGAACAAGAATATGTGCCAAGTGCAAGTAATGTAGATGTTCCTACTGCCCCACAAACAACTACTTATGAGGAAGATGACACAAATCCTTATGCTTTTTAAGTAATCTAAGCAAAATACCCCTCTTTTTGAGGGGTATTTTTATGCTTTTTTATTTTGGCTGGGGGTTGCTATTTAGCATTTTTACTACTATAATATAAGTGATGTAGTGTGAAGTGTCGTAAGGAGGCTTTATGAAAAATAAAAAAGGGTTTACTTTAATAGAGATACTCGTTGTAGTGCTTATTATAGGCGTACTTGGTAGCTTAGCATTGCCCCAGTATCTTAAGTCAGTTGAGAAATCAAAATATGCGGAAGCAGAAGAAATTTTGCAAACCATATATACTGCACAGCATAGATATGTGCTTGATAATAATACGTATGCGGAAACTTTTGACGATTTAGATATTACCTTTGAAGATGTAGATATGTCAAAAGCAATTAATGGTTCTGTGTATACTACTAATAATTTTAGGATATCGCTTGATAGAGCCAATAGCATAGTGCCTATTGTAATAGCAGACAGGGTAAAAGCAAGTGGCGGCAATGATAGTACAATATACGCAATATATAAGAATTTAGCCACCGGTGATACAATGTGCGAAGATATTGATACTAAAGACAATATAACCTGTAATTTGTTTGGTTTTGATGGCTCTGTTAAGGCTTGTAGTGATGGCCACATAATCGGGCCTAATGAGAAATGTAAAACCTCTTTTGGCGATAAAGAATTGTGTCTTTTTAAACCTAATTGTGAGTGGGTAGGCCTAAAATGTGTTTGCAAGGCGGTATTAGTAGATGAAGATGAATTAATCACATTGTGTAAGAAAAGAGGTTGCAAATGGGATTTAAAAAATCGTAAATGTAACTGTGAAGAGGCAAGAGTCCCAGTTAACAAAGAGAAGGAGCCTATTTTCAAAGAACAAAAACCATAATGTAATGTCGTAAATTATTTTAAAAATCAACCCCCGATTAATCTCGGGGGTTTTTTATAGGGTGCGTTTAGAAAAAGTAAGAAACGCTGTTTGCAAGGAGAAACCCTATAATCGGTGAAATTTAATTTTTTGTTTCTGTTTTGTTTTCGGCAGTTTTGTTGCCTATTACTGCACGCAGGCCGAAAAGTCCAAGCCCTTCAAGCAGATGTAAAGTAGCATCATTAGAGGCAATATTTTTGCACCATATAATAAAATCTGTAAGCCCATTAAAAGATATGAGTTGTTCAATATAAGTAAGTAATGCTTGCAAGATTATTATTGTTGCTGCTAAGTAAACCTTTTTATTCCTTAAAAATTCTTTTGCTTTTTTAATGAAGTTGATCATTTTATTTATCATAATTACTCCTATTAAGTAAAATATTTTTTATTATTTTTGTATCTTGTGAAATTAAATTTATTTCCCCCTCCATTTTGCTTTGGCGGGTTGCAAATATATGCAAAGTTTCTTCTACTTTATCAAGGCGTTTTGGGGTTTTTAAAGTCGCTGAAAACCATAAAATAAAAGAAAGTAATGCGGCCAAAATAAAAATCAAATTCTTAACGGTTAAACTGATTTTAAAAATGAAAGGCAAAGTGTTTGTTATTTGTTTGGAAGTAAAAACGGTTTGCATATTAAATCTCCGTCAAATCAAGCCGGACCTGCCAATTAGTAAGGTCAAACTCTAAGCCTTCTACCTCTGCGGTTAGCGTCAAAAACGGGGAATAATCTATTTGCAAAATATCCCCCAGTTCAATTTGGGGTAAAAACTTACATATTAGTGCTACGCGTTGCTTTTTCTTGCATGCACGTGCATAAATATCAGGGGCCGCGGCACGTGCTAAATTAGCATTTTGTGCCGGCAGGAAAGCAGAACTTAAGGAGAGTTCTTTAACACCGTATTTATCAATGATATTAGGGCGTTCTTCTTCTAAGGTAAAAGGATCTACCTTATAAGAAAATTCCCCAAATTGTACTTTAACACCGGTGTAAAGTTTGTTTAAACCGGAATCTAAACTTTCAATGTTAATAATATCGTTTGCCGTTAGAGTTAAGCAAGGTGTGGTGTTCAAAGATCGATTTAAAAATAAGAATTTACCGTCACTATCAAAACCTATCTGATAACTGCTTAATGTCGCAAGTTCCTTCATAACATCTAAACATGACATATCTTTTGTTTTTACTATTGCTATATCAACCCCGCTGAGTTTCCAACTCAAAACGAAACTGTTTAAAACAGGGCCTTGGGTTTGGGTGCTATCACTGCGTGCTTCCCATTTGATTTGGGCACAATTCTTCGTAGAAGTGATATCTTGGTGATTAGTTATACTTTCCCATGCGGACCAGCTTGCCTCATCTTCATCTTTAAAACGCATATAGAAAGTTGCATTGCCATTATTTAAAATTTGTTGAAAGGAGAGTTTCCCCCAATTTTTAAAATTTATGCCGGTATGTATCTCCGGGCTTAAATAAGTACCGTACGGGCTTAAAGTACCTCCGCCTGTGCTTACAAGTGGGCTTGTTTGGTAATTATAAACATTATTCCCCCCATAACCGGTCATTTTGAAAAATTGGTAATTCGAAGTAGTGTAAGTGTTATCTTGACAAGTATTACCCAAAACGCTAACCCAAGCGCTTGGATTTGTAATATTTTTAAACCATATTTTAAAAGTGCCGTCTTCTGCTCTAGTTATACGGTAGCGAAAGCGGTGCATATATCTACCGGGTTGATAATACCATTGGTTTAAAAATGTTATTTGGCCGTTATCTATACGGTTTAAATTGAAAAAGATATAATCATAACTATATTCAAAAGTCAGTAAATAACCGTTTGTATTTGCCAAATTATCAGTGGAAGAAATAAAATAATTGTATTGATAAATATCATCTTCCTGTGCAACTGAAACTTCCGCTTCCCAAGTTCCATAGGCTTGATTTGCAGGTGCTCTGAAAATCGCCGGTGTGGAAATAGCTGTTGCAATTACCATAATTGAAGATGGTGTAGTAGTTATGCTTGCATTTGACGGGGCGGAAATTGTGGTCCAGGTATAGTCGGTGTCGTGCAAAAAATTATCTTCAAGTTCTAGGGTATTATTGTTTACTGTTAAGGAATTTAAAGTGCCTTCGCTAAAATCATTATATGTAGGGCAACCGTAATACGCTTCAACAGTGGATGAATAAAATACACGGTCAATTTGTCTTGAGGGCGCTGCACAAATATCAGCAATTTGATTTGCAATCCACTCGCAAGTTTTATCGGTATAATAATAGCGGTACGAACACCATAAAGTATCGGTTTGCGGTAAATTAATATTTAAAGAAATTACGGCGGGTTTTTTATAATCTTCTAAATTAGAAACGGTGTAATCATTATGTGCTTTTAGGAGGGTGGCATTTTCAATACCTTCTTCCGGATTTCCTTGATATATAGCAACAATTTCACTTACCGTATTATTTTGAGTGGTAAATTTTTTTGTCGGATTATCAATTGATGGGGTTAAGGTTTCAAGTTCGGCAAATTGTGTTAAATCTTGAGCTCCAAAAGTATCAAGCAAAGCGAGTTGGCCTGTTAAGGAAATGGATAGAGTTCGGTTTTCTTTGTCGTAAACAGGGCCTTCCAAAACAAAACCCTGAAAGATTTTTACTTCTTCATTATTGCTGGTGCCAGGGGTTTTTGCGGTTGTATAAACTTCAATTTTTGCACCTGCCCAAAAAATATTTGTCTCATCAAAAAAATTATCCTGATTACTTAAAGTTAAGTTTAGGACGGCATTATTCCAAACAGAATATCCCTCATTATCTAATTTCCACTTTATTTTTGAGGTTTCCAAAATATATTTTGTTATATCTTGTGCGGTGGAAAATGTGTAAGTTTCTGTTTGTGTTTGCCAGATGCGGGTATACAATAAAAATTTTTTTGTATATATCGGCGCTTGATTGTTTAATGCTTTTGTTAAAGATTGGGAAAGTATTTTCATATTATTTCTCAAGTAAATTTAAAGTTGTTTTATATAAAGCACGGCGCCTGTCTAAATTAAAAAACGGTGTGCGGCTTAAAGCATATTCACCGGCAAGAGATATGTCAAAATCACCATAAAAAATATAAGTTAAAAAAGTATTGTTTGTTAAAATATCTTCAAGGTTTTGTTTGAAGGTAGAATTTATATTTTCAAGGTTTAAAGTAAGGTTAAATTTTGCAAAATCCTGCCATTTAATAAGGGCCCCGTTTGCTAAATAATGATGACCTTCACGCGTATAAATATTACCGCTTAAAGTGCTTAGGACTTCAGTTAGATTTAACAAGGTACTTGCAGCAATAATTTTGCCAATAGTTAAAGTATTTTGACAAGCGAAAGTCAGTTTAAGTATAAGCATATTTACGGCGGTTGGAAAGACAAATATAAAGTCTTGTCCACAAGTTTCAACAATTGCTGTAATTGTGGAAAAGTTACCTTCTTCAGAAGTTTTATATTCTATTGTAAGTGCAGTTAAATTGCTATTTTTTATTATGATTTTATTTATTTCCGTTAATACGGAAAAGGTATAAGTTTTTGTACTTGATGTTTCCGAGAGTGTAGCATTTTCAAGCAAGTTAGGTGTTAAAATTTCTATGCAACTAATACTCATAAAGATGCCTCCCCGCTGCGTTGTTTGCCGATTTTATAAGATATTTTTGCTTGTTCTACCGCCCAACTTACGCCACGCCTTGTGGCAGAAGCAATTTCTTCACAAATTTCCCTTGCATTTAACGGTGAATCTTGATTCGCATTAATTGTTATAGGGCTGTTTAGCGTAATGTTTATTACACTTTCACCGGTGTTTGCTTGGGTGTTTGGGAGCGGATTATTTTGTATGTTTTCTACGATTTCGGGTGGCAAAACAAATTCCCCCTCATGTAAATAATATGGCCCGGTTTTATTAATTGGGCCACCGCTTCTGCGGCTACCTAACAAGTTTCCGAAAAATGAAGTTTCACCGGAAACGCCTCCAAAAAGTGCATTTGTCGCAAAACTGCTGAAAGAAGAAAAGGCAGCATTCGCAATAGAAGAAAATACTTGCTTTGAAAGATTTTCCATATCCAAAAAATTTTTGGAAGTTACGTCAAAAAAACTACTGAATGCCGATAAGGAATTAGTGGTAGCTTTTGAGGAATAACTTTCAAATACTCCGGCAAAACTTGAACTTTTCTCTTCTAAATTTTTGAAATAATTATTAAAAACACTTTCACTTTGCGTTAGTTTGTTTTGTGCAGCATCAAAACCGGCAGGATCAAACAAAGTAGAAAGTTCTATAAAAAATGAATTTGCATTATCGTTCATTTGCTTATTCCTATAAGGGATAATCGGCCGTCGCTATCTATGGGTAAATTTTGTTTACGCCCTTTAGTTGCGAAGCGGCAAGCCTCAAGGAGCCATAAAGGACTTTGGGCCAAAATATAGTCTGTGGTAAGACCGTAAAAAGACGCCGTAAAAAATATAGCGCTGGAAAGAGCGTCTAATTGTTTATTGCTTTCAGCGCTGCCCGAAAATTTAGCATTATTTGCTTAAAATCATTAACTTCCGTTAAAGCCAAAGCTAAATTGCTGAGTTCAATAAGGGATAATTTATCTTCTAAATTCGGAGTATCTTTAAATTCATTGTTTGTGAAGATATCTAAAATTTCCCTTGTCTTATTGGTGCCGGCAAGTTCTAAAATTTTTAAAACAGGGTTTTGTTTTTTATCTTGTAAACTTGCCTGAATTTCGGTTTTTATTTGGCCAAGTATGCGCCCCAAATTTATTGTTTGTTTTATAGATAAGGGGCGCAAAGTTACGGTTTTGCCAAGTATTTTAATTTGCCTCTCACTAGGACAGAGTATATCAATGGGTTTCATTTGCATTTTTATGAGGCTGAAATATCTTCTATTTTACCGAAGCGTTTTGCTTGGTCTTTTGTAGTATCTGCCATTACGTCAAATTCTACTTCAATTAAAGTTTCGCCGTCGCGTTTATAACTTTGTGCGGTTTTGCCATTTGGACGACATTTCCAAAAAGTATACTTTCTGTTCGTACCGTTTGCACCTTTAACATTGGCATATAAAGTGTAATAAGTACATTGTGATTTGTCGCCGAATTCAAGTGTTGTACTTGCCGGGGTGGGAACACCTAAAGCAAGAGCAATATTAGAAAGTGTGGCTTCCGCTAAAGTAACTTTGATTTTTAAAGATTCTTCAGTGGTAACTTTAGCTATACTTGCAAGCACTTGGTCCACTTTAATGTCGTAGGAAGTTTCCTCATGCTCAATAGTAATACCGCCTTTAATAAAGCCGAGGTCAGTTGCTCCGCTTTCGGCAGTACCGTAAGATGCAATTTTAAGCGTGCCTTCCGCGGCAAGCCCTACTACTATATTTGTTGGTGATGACATATTGTTTCCTCTCTATTAATTATTTTTTATTGAATTTAAAGGTAAAATTTAGGGCACGTACATGACGGCCTAAATCGTCGGCATAATCATTGCCGCCTATTTTTTTGGAATAGTAAATGTTGTAGATATCAGACGGTATTTGTGCTTCCGTCAAATCAAGCAAAGCGCTTACTATATAACTTATGGCAACGGTTGTTGCATAAGTGTCAGAAGTAATTATTATGGTAAAATCTTCTTCGTTTAATACTTCATCTTGTGTACCGCCAGGGTTTGTGCTTTGGTAAACGATAAATGGTAATCTTGATGATAAGCGTGCATAGTTTGGATAAATTTTAGTATCTGTTACAGTTGCTCTTAAAGCGGTTTGTAATGTGCTGTCTGAAGATAAATAAGCGTAAATATCTTGTGCTATCATAAAAATAAATCCTCTGCGCTCGGTAAGTTTTTTTGCAAAACCTGTTTATACATACTTAAAACAGGACGCAAGAAAGGGCGCGGTTTAATGCGGGCTGTGCCGTATTCAAGCATTTTTGCGTAGTTGGCTTCACCGTTAAAAACGCCTGCTTGCAAACCTAAACTTTTGCCGGAAGTATAAATTTTTACGTCAATGCTTGAGCGAAGTTTTCCGCTTTCCATACGCGGTGCTTCTCCAGGTTTGGAACGCAATTTCTTATTGCCGGATTTTTCGACTTCTGTACTTAAAAGGAAGTATAAACTTCTTTTAATTTTCCCGGCCAAGTCATTAACCAAAGTTTTTTGGTAAGTTTCAAATTTTTTATTTGCATGGTTGATATTTGTTTTAAGTTGTAAACTTTGACAATTTATTTTCGGAAAAAACATTAGCCCCTCCTTTCTGCATACAAACAAAAAAGCCTTTCTTCTCCGCCCATATTTATTAAACCTATTACGTCATAGGTATTATCTTCAATTTCTACGGCAAGTTTTTTGCCGTAAAGGATACTTTTTGCTTGTACGTATATTGAATGTGTTGCCAAACTATATGCCGGCAAAGAATATTTCCGTTCGCTGACGGTTCTTGTTCTTAAACGGCAAGGCAAAGCGCTTTCTAATACAGTTGCGATTGTTTTTTGTTCGCCGCTTTCTACCTCTTGTGTATAAGTTATTTGGCTGATTTTGCAGGTTTTATTTAATAGTGTTTTAAGCGACATTTATTCCCCCTTATAAATCAATCCTTTTATAACCTTCAAGCAAACTTATAACGGCATTCGGTATTTGGGTTTGTTCCAGATAATTTACGGAATAATCGCCTAAAGTTTCGCTGTCTATGCCTTCTGATTCTTTTGTATTTACAAGGTAAGATATCCATTGCCAAATCGCAAGTTGTATGTTTTTTGGAACACTTGCGGTATTTGAGGCAAGCCCGGCGGTATAAGTCACTAAAACAGCGCCTTTCCAAAAAATATTACGCCTGATAATGCCGTTTGAATTATCTATTTTTAAAGTGGCGGTATTTAAAGTTTCACCGTCCTCGACAATACTTGTTACACTTGTTACCGGGTATTGCCTAAGTTGCAAATATTTGCTTTTGGAATTTGTACAATCATAAGGCTCTTGGCTTATTTGGCGTGCTACTATATAGCGGCCTAAATATTCCTCCGCGGCATTGGTTACGCTTTCAATTAAAAGTTCAAAAAGATCGTCTTTTGAAGTATCATTTATATCAATATTTAAATATTTTTTTAAATTTTCTAAAGTGGTTGCTGCATTTGTGGGTAAAGACATTTTAACCTCTCATATATGGCCTTGCGCGTAAACGCAAGGCCATAAGCAAATTATTTGAACAGTAAATAACTGAAGGCATTACCATAGGTAACGTTTATGGATAAAGCCTGTGTGAAGCGGAGCCAGGTTTGGTCCGTCATAAATGCGCTTTCAAGTGAGCTATCGGTGGAATTCCATGCGGCTGCATCTTGGGAAACTTTAACAGTCATTTCTTCCCTTGGGGAAATTAAGAGATTTTTATTAAAGCGGCCAAAGAAAGCAATAGTTTTGTCACCGCCGGTCAAAGTGCTTGCACTGGTTACTTCATTAGGAATTTGCGAGCAAACAACATAAGGAATATTCCAAATTGTTGCCGGGCTTGAGGCTGATGGAGGACACCAGACATATTGCCCCTTCAAATCTTTAAGTTGCATAAGTTTCGCAAGGCCTGCACGTGATAATACGATTACACCGTCTTTTGCCTGTGTTTCGTTTAAACTGAAAATTAAGTTTGAAATATCATCGAAACTTACTGTTGAGGATGCCATACTGACAGCATTTACCCCTGAAGTATTTAAAATACCGCAGAAAGGATCGGTTGAACCGTCACCGAGTAAAGCAACGCGTTCAATTTCAAGTGCCATGGCTTCGGCAACGATTTCAGATAAGAATTGAGTTAAATTAATAGCACTGTCGCGGATAAGTTCGTCGGTGCATTTAATTACTGTTGCCAAAACTTTTGCGGTTTGTTCAATTTGCCCGAAGGTCGGGTTAGAAATGGTTTTTGTCCCGCTTTCTGCAACCCAGCCCACTTGCAAATTGGTTAATTGTTTGGGAATTTGCCTTTTCCAAGCAGACATAGGCAAAATATTTGCAATTTGCATAATCGGGCTTGCATCGGTCATTAAGCGGATGACTTCGTTTGAAAATTCCGTCGGCACTAAATAACCGCCGATATTGTTTGTACCTTCGCTTAAAACTGCTTTTTGGCCTTCAATAATAGCAGGGTTATTTTTTGCGGCAAGCAAGAAATTGCGCATATTGCCGAATTTGCGGCCATATTCACTTTGCCAAGGTTTTTCAGGTGCGAACTTACCTTTTACGGCAAAAGCGGCAAACCTTTCAAGCAAAGCATCTTCGGTGGTAGGTAAAACGGCTTTGCTTTGTGCGGGGTGTACTTTATTGATTAAGTCTGAAATGATTTTTTGGGCTTTTTCTTCTGTAATGCAAGAGGAAATTTTAGAGTCAAGCGTTTGCCTTAACTCGTGAAGGGAAGACATTATATCGTCCATAATACTCCTTTAAACAATTTTGCATATGCAAAATTTGTTAAACGACTCCCCTGTCTGATACGAATGTATCAAATATCTGAGCAAAATGTCAAGTGTTTTTAAAAAATATTAAAAGGACAAGTAACCTTCATAAATAGTATAATTTATATATGAAATTATCACCATTACAAGCCTTATGGCTTTCACTTGCCATCACGGTATTTTACCCTATTGTAGGTAAATTAAAAACCGGGCATATTTCACCGACTGTCCTAATGTTGTTTGCAACGGGGATTCCGGTTCTTTGTTATATTCCCTATTTAACAAAACATAAATTTTGGCATATTTTGTTTGATAAAAAACTTATGCCGCGTTTGGCGGGGCTTGGGTTTTTTTCGTCAGCATTCCCTTTCCTTTGTATGATGATTGCACTAAATTACACAACGCCGGCAAATTCATCGATTTTAAACCAGACGGAAGTTTTATATTCTTTAGTCTTAACCTATATCTTTTTAGGTGAGAGGCCGACTGCTAAACAATTACTAGGTACTGTTTTTATTTTAACAGGTGTAGTTTTTATTTTGATGGAAGCAAATAAATTTAATTTTCAAATGAAAGGTGATTTGCTCATTATTTGTACGGCGTGGATGTTTCAAGTAGGTCATATTTTTGCAAAGAAACTCCCCCCTGATTTAACAGAGCATTTTATAACTGCGGCACGTGCATTTTATGCATTTATATTTACAATACCTTTAACTTATGTGCTTACTTATTTTAATATCCAGCCGACGATAAACATTTGTTGGCAAACAATAGTAGCCGTTTTATTTATGGGTATTGCGTTTTATATTTATGGTAACTATTTATGGTATATCGCTATACGCCGTATGGATCTTTCAAAAGCAACAACTTTAATATTAACTTACCCGGTGTTTACTTATATACTTTCTGCGATATTTGGGTATGATAAAATTACAATTTTTAAAACATTAGGTGTAATTTTCGCTTTAGGCGGTGCCTATATGGTTAATAGCGTTATTAAGAAAAATAAGAGGGAAGAAAAATGAAATTAGTATTATTTGATATTGACGGTACACTTTTAAACTGCGGCGGACTTGGCATAAAAGCATTAAAGCGGGCTATGCAAAAACTTTATAAAAAATGCCCTACCTTCGAAGAAAGTAATCTTTCAGGTAGAACGGATCTTTATAACTTTACTTATGTTTATAAATGCTTAAAAGGTAAAAATCCTACAAAAGCCGAAATTAAAAAAATAGCCACAGAATATTGGGCACAGTTACCGCGTGAAATCGCCGAACTTAAAAAAGCCGGTAAATTTAAACTTATGCCCGGTGTAAAAGAATTTTTAGATACTTTAAAAAAATATAAACAAGTTAAAATTGCTTTGGCAACAGGAAATACCCCCCAAAGTGCGGAACTTAAACTCAAAGCCGGTGGGCTTGATAAATATTTCTCTTTTACCGCAGGTGGTTTCGGTATGATGACTTTAAACCGACCGGAACTTTTAGCTCTTGGCGTTAAAAGTTGTGAAAAAGCCTATAAAACAAAATTTACGCCAAATGATGTGTTTATCATCGGTGATACGCACCACGATGTTTTGGCCGCTAAAGAAAACGGTTACCACAGTGCTGTTGTCTTAGAAGGTAATTTGGCAGATAAAGCAAAACTTTTGCGCGCTGCGGCAGAACTTGAAGTCAAAAATTTCAAAGATGTTGAATTATTTTTAATGTGGCTTGTTTTAAAAGCCGATCCAAAGGGTATTAAAAAAGGTGCTTATATTACCCCTGCAACCGCTATTGAACACGTGTTTTTTAGCAGAACAGGTATTGATGAGGATCGTTTGAAGATGTTTAAAATTAAAAAATATTCTGATTTGGAGAGCGGTAAAATATGGTAACTTGGCAAAAAGGTGCAAAATGTTTTGTTGATGCTTTAGCAGATAAAAGTTCCGTTCCCGGTGGCGGAAGTGCAGCTGCTTTCAGCGCTGCTATGGGAAGCGCTTTGCTTTTAATGGCTATCGGTGTTACATTAAAGCGGAAAGCTACTTTGCAAGAAGATAAAGATTTTTTAACACCTTATGTAGATCAAATTGCTGAATATAAAAATGATTTCAAAAATTTAACCGTAGAAGATGCCGCAGCTTACCATGAAGTAATTAATTTAAAAAAACAAATCCCCGTTGATGAATCTAAACTTGCAAAGGCACAAATTAAGGCGGCGGAAATCCCATTATTAACTGCACAAAAAGCACAGGAGCTTTTAAAAATAGCAGAAAAAATTGAAAGTAAAATTGCAAAAATTATTGTTTCCGATGCTTTATGTGCAAAGGCATTATTATTGGCAAGTTTAAAATGCTGCAGCGAAAATATTAAAACTAATTTGCCTTATGTTACAGATGCAAATTTAAAAAACAAATTATCTCAAGCGTATAATGAAATAAATAACTTATGTCAGTAGAAATAAGTTTAGAAAAATTAAAAAGTTATCTTCCGAAAGCAGATGATTATCTGCTTGAAGAACTATTGTATAATAATTCCCTTACGGAAGATGAGCTAAAGAAAAAAATATCCGCATTAAGACAAAATTTAAATTTAGATGACGAAGATAACTTAATAATTGATATTTTGCTTTTTAGGCAAAGTCAACTTTGTGCACCCCGAAAAGCAAAAGTTTTAAAAGCCCAAAAAATTTTATTAGGCTTGGCCGCTCAAGTGGCTTTAGATAAAGAATATTATGATTTATTAAATCATGTCTATGCACAAGTTTCAAGTGAAACTTTGATACAAGATATACAGAATCCCACGGTCGATAATTTGCTTGAAAAGATAAAAGAACCGCGGGCTGCTTTGAAAGTAAAGGCAGAAGGAAATTCCCAATTCTTAAACGGTTTATATAACTCACGAAAAATTACTTTAAAAACCTTTAAAAATTTATATCAAATTTATGCTTTTGAAGGTGCACCGGAATTAAAAAATAATTTTGATATTTTAGTTAGCGAAATAGAAAGTCATTCTCCGCATTTTAAATATAAAGAGGAATTAGCCGCAAAAGTACTTTTGGCGGAAATAGCCAAAGAAGAAATTTCACCGATACTTAATTTATACACTACTTTCCCCCACCCTTTAAATTTAGAAGATTTAGAAGTAATTTATTTTAAATATTCTGCTTTGCCCGATGTCGAAATACAAAAACTTTTTAAAGAAATTTTGATGCGTTTGCCGTATAAGGAAGAACCTTATGAAAATTTAGCACTTGCTGTAAAAATCTTAAAAGACGGAAGAGAAGAAGTTTTTAATAATGCTTTAAACCAAGCCCGTATCAAACAAAATAAATTAAGTTACATGAAAGCCCTTACTAAAGTACCGTTTTTTATTGGGCATGAAGATGAACTTACCTTAAAATTTTACGGTAAAAAGACATTAATGGATGTGGGCCTTGAATTTAAAGCGCTTTTGCAAAGTTTACCTTTTACCGAGAGTTACAAAGAAAATGCCGATATCGGTATAAAAGTTTTACTCGGAAAGATTCCTTATAAGGCAGGTTATGCCCAAGCACTTTACAGAAAGGAAAACAAAGGTAAACCCGGTGAGGATCCTTTAAGGCTTGAAGCATTACAAAAATATAGTGGCTCACAAAGTAAAGAAGAAGTTTTGGAATTCTTTCGTTTAAAATTTAAGCCTTATACTTTTTATAAAAATAACGGTGCTGCTTATTGCGCCGCCCTTGCTTATTTAGTTGATGAACTTAATGGTAAAAACCCTCCAAAAGTTGCAGCTGTTGCACTTGAACTTTTTGAACAAGGTTTAAATGAAAAGCAAGTGGAAGAAATTATCAATAGATTTTTGCAGAAAGTTTCTTTTGATGAAGAAGCTCTTTTGACGGCTTACAAAAGATTTTATGATATTAATAAAGATAAGGAAGATGCCGTCGCAAGAATATTGAATATGCTGGAATAGTATATTCCTTAAAAAATGCAAAAATGATAGAATATTTGTATATTTTTAAAGGTGGTATTTATGGATATTGATTTGCTTACCCGCGGTTGTGTAGATTTAATTAGCCGCGCAGAACTTGAAAAAAAATTAAACAGCGGTAAAAAACTCCGTATAAAACTCGGTGCGGATCCGACGAGTGCTGACTTGCACCTCGGCCATAGTGTGGTTTTAACAAAACTTCGTGCTTTCCAAGATATGGGGCATACGGCAGTTTTAGTTATCGGTGATTTTACAGCTGCTGTCGGTGATCCTTCAGGCCGTGATACTACACGCCCTATGCTTTCACAAGAACAAATACGTCAAAATGCAAAAACTTATACTGACCAAGCCTTTAAAGTTTTGGATCCAAGCAAAACCGAAATCCATTTTAACAGTGAGTGGTTAAATCCTTTCTTTACCACCAAAGAAATTTTGGGTACTTTAAGCAAAGTTACATTATCCCAAGTGCTTGAGCGCGATGATTTTAAAAAGCGTATGAAAGCAGGGAACCCTATTTCCGTCCTGGAAGTAATGTACAGTTTATTTCAAGGGCAAGACAGTGTTGCTCTTAAAGCAGACGTGGAACTTGGCGGAACGGATCAAATTTTCAATTTGCTCGTGGGTAGGCAATTACAAAAAAATAACGGGCAAGAGCCTCAGGTTGTTATGACAGTGCCTTTGCTTGTTGGTACTGATGGCATTAAAAAGATGTCAAAATCTTATGGTAATTACATCGGTATAAATGATGCGCCTAGAGATATTTTCGGTAAAGTAATGTCGATTTCCGATGAACTTATGATGCAATACTATGAACTTTTGACTTCCGAAGATTTAAACCAAATTAAAGCAATGCACCCTATGGCTGCAAAAAAGAATTTGGCCAAAATTTTGACTTCCCGTTTCCATGGTGCGGAAGCCGGACAAAAGGAACTTGAAAACTTTGAGCAAGTATTCTCTAAAAAAGAATTACCGACTGATTTGCCCACAATTAAAGCGGAAGGTCAAACTTATGTAAGCGTGCTTTTAGCGGCAGGTTTTGCCAAGAGCAAAAATGAAGCAAGGCGTTTAATTATGCAAGGCGGCGTTAAACTTAACGGCGAAAAGATTTTGGAAGAAGGCCCCATTAAATTTGATGGTGAGGCTGTCTTACAAGCAGGTAAAAAGAACTTTATAAAATTAGTTAAATAATGAAAAAAATAATTTTCTTTTCTTTAATGGCGATATTGATTATAGGCGGGGTATCAGGTATTTACCTTACACGCTATTACTTAAATCATGAAGGTGCACCTGTTATTGTAGAAATACCGCAAGGCACAACACCTAAACAAATTGCCGAGATATTAAAATCAAACGGCGTTATAAAAAGCACCCTGGTGTTCCGTGCTTGGGTAAAAATGAGCGGTGCGGATAAACTCTTAAGAAGCGGTACTTTTAATCTAAACAAAGAAATATCTTCCATAAAAGCTATTTGGCATTTGGTTAATGATTCCGGTACACCTACATATAGAGTAACAATCTTAGAAGGCTGGCGCCTTGAAGAAATCGCAGATGAACTTTTTAAAAATGGTATTTTAACGGAAAAAGATACTTTTTTGCAGGAGGCAAAACGCATTCAAGCCGAGGGGTTTTTATTTCCCTCTACTTATAAATTGCCTAAAAATATGCCGCCTTCTGAAGTTTTAAGAGTGATGTATCAGGAATATGAAAAAAATATTTCGCCCATTATAAAATCTACCCAAAATGCCACAGGTTTGAATGAACAAGAAATTATAACTCTTGCTTCGATAGTTGAGCGTGAAGCTGTTTATAATGATGAGCGCCCTAAAATTGCGGCTGTTTATTTAAACCGCCTTAAAATCGGTAAGCGTTTAGAAGCGGACCCAACCGTTCAATATGCTTTAGGTTATAATGAAAACGAACAACGGCATTGGAAAAAGGGTTTGACGTATTCTGATTTGAAATATGATTCCCCTTATAATACTTATCGCTATCCGGGGCTTCCCCCCGCGCCTATAGCAAGCCCCAGTATAAATTCTGTAAAAGCGGTTTTAAATCCGACACAGGATTTTGAAGCACTTTATTTTGTGGCAGATAATACCGGCCGTCATGTTTTCAGTACTACTTATCATCAGCATTTGCAAAGTATAAAAGAGATACGAGGCAAATAAGTTTAATTTTATTGCTCAAATGTGTAAATAATTTTGTATCATTATATTAAGATGTAAATTTATATCAGGAGGTTGTATGTTTGACATGTTATATGGTATCTCCGCGTTAAAATGCAGTGAACAATATGCAATGTTCGGTGTTTTGGCGGTGGCTCTTATCGGGTTATGGTATACTTGGTTTTTGAAAAAACAAGTTATGTCTAATGATTCCGGTACAGGCAAAATGGTGGAAGTTTGGACAGCCATTAAAGAAGGTGCTGATGCTTACCTTCGTAAACAACTTAAATCAATTCTGCCGATGATTGGCATTTTGACAGTTTGTTTATTTCTTTCTGTTTACATTGTTCCTGTTTCCGCGGAAGCAAAAATTAGGTTTTCCGCTTACAGTGATGAAACAGTAAAATTAATTATTGCCTTTGGGCGTGCGGGCAGTTTTATTTTGGGGTCATTATTCTCTTTACTCGTCGGCCAAATTGGTATGCGTATTGCTGTTGCTGCAAACGTTCGCGTTACTGCAGCGTCAAAACGCTCTTTTGGTGAATCTTTAAAAATTGCTTACCGCGCAGGTACTTGCACCGGTATGTTAACCGACGGTCTTGGTTTAATGGGCGGTACATTGATTTTTATTATTTTCGGTGTTGCCGCACCTGATGCTTTACTCGGTTTCGGTTTCGGTGGAACTTTAATTGCGTTATTTATGCGTGTCGGTGGCGGTATTTATACTAAAGCAGCTGATGTCGGCGCTGACCTCGTAGGTAAAGTTGAAGCCGGTATCCCGGAAGATGACCCGAGAAACCCTGCCGTTGTAGCAGATCTCGTAGGTGATAACGTTGGTGATTGTGCCGGTATGGCAGCTGATATTTTTGAATCTTATGAAGTTACCATCGTTTCAGGTCTAATTTTAGGGCTTTCTTTGTGGCATTTAACAGGTATGTATGAATGGATCGTTTACCCTCTCTTGGTACGCGGTATCGGTGTTTTCTGCTCAATTATCGGTACTTATGCCGTTAGAGATAACGGATTAAAAGGCAATGCCATGAAAGCAATCTTTAGAGGTTATGCAACGTCTGCAACAATTTCTATTATTTTATTTGCAATAGTTGCTTACTTCTATTTACAAGGTTTAAAAGGCGGTTGGTGGAGGCCTTTCCTTGCAGTTACCATCGGTGTATTTTTAGCCATGGCAATTGACAGAATTACAGAACATTTTACAGGAACAACCGGCGCACCTGTTATTGAAGTTAAAAAATCAACCGATACAGGTTCAGCAACCACTATTTTGAGCGGTCTTGCCGTTGGGCTTGAAAGTTCTGTTTGGTCAATTTTAGTTATTGCGGTAACTATTTTCGCATCAGTTTTGATCTTTGGTACGATTGACGGTTTAAGCCCTGCTGAAAGGGTTACATATATCTTATACGGTGTTGCAATGACAGGTATCGGTATGCTTACCCTAACCGGTAATAATGTTGCTATGGACTCATTTGGGCCTATTGCAGATAATGCAAACGGTATTGGCGAAATGGCATGGCATGATGATAAAGATGCCAACACCAAAAAAGCACGCCAAATAATGGCTGACCTTGACGGTGTGGGTAATACCACAAAGGCCATCACAAAAGGTGTTGCAATCGGTTCAGCTGTAATTGCTGCAGTCAGTTTATTTGGTTCTTATATGGTTGACGTCAGTAATGTTCAAGAAGCATTAAACAGTACTTGGGCACAAGAAGGTTTAAACCAAAGTTTAACTTTGCTTAAAAATATCGGTATAGTCGTTTCTAACCCTGTTGTGTTTGTGGGTATGCTTATCGGTGCGGCGGTGCCTTGGTTATTTTCCTCATTTGCCATCAATGCAGTAAGGCGTGCGGCAAGTTTGATAGTTAAAGAAGTGCGCCGCCAGTTCGGGCTTGGTATACTTGAAGGTAAGGCCAAACCTGATTACGGTACAACGGTTGCAATTTCTACCGCGGCAGCACAAAAGGAACTTATCATTTTGGCTTTGCTCGGTATAGTTTCCCCCGTATTTGTAGGCCTTTCACTCGGTGTTGAGGCTTTGGGCGGTTTCCTTGCCGGTATTATCGTTTCAGGGCAATTGCTTGCTGTATTTATGTCTAATGCAGGCGGTGCTTGGGATAATGCCAAAAAACTTATTGAAGATGAGCCCAGCGATATTGCAAAAAATACGGGTAAAGGTTCAGAACGCCACAAAGCAAGCGTGGTGGGTGATACGGTCGGCGATCCTTTGAAAGATACTGCCGGCCCGGCACTTAACCCTATGATCAAAGTTGTTAACATGGTAGCGGTAATTGTTGCCCCTATCATTGTGGCTTATAATAATGAGTACACCAAACTTTCCGCTTGGGGTTGGTGTGTGGTTATTTGTTTGCTTGCGATTTTGACCTTCGTAATTATGAAGAGCAAGAAGCAAGTTTCAGAGTAGTTTTAGTTAAAATCAAATAAAAATATTACCCCCGTGTGAAGTTAACGCGGGGGTTTTTATATAAATAAAAATTTAAACGGGTTGTAAAACTTCTTCTAATGCTGTTAATGCTTGTTTTTCTTGAGTGGTGGGGCGTTCAATTTCCGCTAAAGGAATAGTCAAATCAAGTTCGTTTACTGTGTTTAAAGGGTAAGTTAAATATTTATTTAAAAATCGGCGGCAAACATAGCGCGCTTTATTTAAATAAACAATGTCTTCAGTAGTGGAAAATGTTAAATTATGTAAGTCTTCATTATGTAAGGCGGACCAAAAATCAGACGGAATATTTAAGAGTGGTTTTTCCGCCACGCCAAAACCGCTTGCTTGCATTAAACGCAGCAAAAATGCCGGGGCCATGGCTTCATTAAATTTAAAATTTTCAAGTTCTGCAAGAGATTTTTCAAGTAAATAAAATTTGTTTGGGTTCGGATTTTGCTCAGGTGTTAAACGATGCATAAGTTCGCAAAAATAAAGTGCAACATTTGTTTTGCGGACATTAGTTCGGAGGTTTGGGTAAACGGTAACAAGTTTCCCCCCTGTTGCGCAACCTATGCTTGCGTTTGTTCTAAAATATATACGTACTTCTGAATTCACAAAAGGCTCGCTGAAGGCTTTTAATTTAGAGGCCTCTTTGTTTACTCCCGGGAAACGCAAAACGATACGCCCATGGTTTAATGAATAGGCGCTTATCATACGGTCGCGTTCCCTAAAATGACGCCTTAACAAGACAATAATGCTATCTGTGAAGTACATAAGTATATGATAGCAAAAAAATGACACAATGTATTAATAAATTGCTAAAATATATTTATGATAGATAGAATAAAACGCCTTGAAGAACTTTTTTTACACGAAATAAATACTCACGTTACCCGTTTAATTGCGAGCGGGCATTTTACCGGTTTTATTACAATTACCGCCGTAAAAATTGCTAAAGATTTGGCAACCGCTAAAGTTTATTATTCGGTTTTCGGAAGTGATGCCGATAAAAAACTTGCAGAAAGGAATTTTGAAGAACTTCGTACAAGAATCGGCACTTTGCTTAGGCCGCGTTTGCATTTAAAACGTATACCGTCATTTCATTTTATTTTAGATAATACACCTGAAAAGGCCGCGCGCGTTGAAGAAATTTTTAATAAAATTGAAAAAGAAGAACACCATGACTAGATTAGTGCAATTTAAAAAATTAAAAGAAGCAATTAAAAACGGCAAATACTTTTTTGTTGCCGGGCATCAAAATTGCGACGGTGATTCTTTGGGTTGTACATTAGCCGTAACTTCACTTTTAAAAAGGCTTGGCAAAAAAGTTTATGCTTACAGTAAAGATAGGCCCGGCGGTGATCTGTTGTTTTTACCGAATTTAGATACAGTTCACTTTGGTGAAATGCCAAAAAATCAAAAAATAGATACAATGTTTTTGCTTGAGTGTTCCGATAAAAAACGCGGTGGTGATTTTGATGAACTGTTTGAATCTTCTAAACATATTTTAAATGTAGACCATCATATTACAGGTGAAAAATACGGAACAGTTAATTATATTGAACCGCATGCATCATCAACTGCGGAAATTATTGTACAGCTTTTTGAATTTTTAAAAGTTAAACCAACTGCCAAAGAAGCCACATATTTATATACCGGTTTAGTAACGGATACCGCACGTTTTTTGCATTCAAATACTACGGCAGAGGCTTTAAGATGTTCCGCATATATGCTTGAGTGCGGCGCTGATATTCACACAATAAATGAAGTTTTATATAACACAAAACCTTATAAAGAAATAAAACTTTTGGGGCGTGCGCTTGAAAAACTTGTTTTGCATCACAATAGAAAAACAGCTGAAATAACTTTAAAGGCAAAAGATTTTAAGAGTTTCAAACTCGATCCGCGGTATACGCAGGGTATTGTAAGCCGTCCGGTTAAAATACCGTCTGTGGAAGTCTCGGTTTTGCTTCGTGAAGAGCCGGACCGCGTGGCAGTAAATTTACGTTCAAAAGGTAATGTGGATGTAAGCTCAATTGCTTATAAATTCGGCGGTGGTGGTCATGCACGTGCAGCCGGTTTTAAATTACTTGGCGCAAAAATTGAAACAGTAAAAAAAGATTTACTCAAAGAAATCAAAAAAGCAGTTTCCAAACTTAAATGAACATAACAAGTGCCTTGCTTGCCGTAGATAAAACAGAGGGTTGGACTTCCCATGATGTTATCAATGTTTTGCGCGGTAAACTCGATTTTAAAAAAATAGGACATAGCGGAACTTTAGACCCTTGTGCTACGGGTTTGCTGTTACTTTTGCTTGGAAACGCTACTAAAAAACAACCCGAATTTTTGCATTTACCCAAAGTTTACCGTGTTGCTTTAAAACTTGGTATAGCCACAAATACTTGGGATAAAATGGGACAAATTACTGAGCAAAAAACTTATAAAATGCCGACGGAAAATGAATTAAAAAACGCTTTGCAAAAATTAACAGGGGAAATAACCCAAAAAATACCGTTTTACAGCGCAAAAAAAGTTGGTGGTAAACCGATGTATACCCATGCCAGGGAAGGCGCAAATATTGAAAAAGAAACAAAAACTACCATATATAAATACGAAAATGTTTCAATGCAAGACGGTTTAATTTGTTTTGATGTTTTTTGCTCAAGCGGAACTTATGCACGTTCGCTTGGCGTGATGCTTGCTGAAATTTTAGGAACTTGCGGGCATTTGGATAGCTTGCGCCGTTTAAGCATCGGCGATTATAATTTATCCGGTGCGATAACACCCGAGCAAATAAAAAGTTTACCGGTGGAGGATATTTTAAAATGTCTAAAACCTTTATAACAATCGGTACTTTTGACGGCGTACATCGGGGCCATAAAAAATTATTTACACTGCTTAAGCACGAGGCTAAAAATTTAGGTTTATCCCCTCTAGCTTTGGTTTTTCGAATCCCGCCGAAGAATATTTTAAATAATAATTTAGAGCAAAGTGTTTTAATTGATTTGAAACAGAAAAAAGAACTTTTAAAGGATATAAAAACCGTTTATTTGGACTTTAATCAAATTAAAGATTTAACCGCAGATGAATTTTTTGATATACTTGTAAAAAAATATAAAATGGGTGCAATTATCGTCGGTAAAGATTTCGCTTTCGGCAAAAACAGGCAAGGCAATATTTCTTTCCTGCGTGAAAAATGTAAGCAAAATAATATTGAAATTTTTGTTATTGATTTTGAAGAAGAAGGCCAAAGCAAGATATCGTCTTCCCGTTTGCGTACTGCTTTAAAAGCGGGAGAAATTTCTGCTTTCAACAATATGCTTGGTCGGCCTTTTACTTTGGAAGGTAAAATAATCAAAGGCAATCAACTAGGGCGTAAAATCGGTTTTCCTACAGCAAATTTGAATATTTCTAAAGAACAAATTTTACCGCGCGGAGTGTTTGCCGTTTTGGTTTATCTTAACGGGAAAAAATATCAAGGCATTTGCAATATCGGCATAAAACCGACAGTAGCAATAAATAGTTTGCCTACAGTAGAAGTTTTTATTTTTAATTTTAATAAAGATATTTACGGCAAAATTTTACGTGTAGAATTTTTGCAAAAAATCAGAGATGAAAAACGCTTTGCCGGGCTTGGGGAACTCACAGAACAGATAAACAGAGATTGCCAAGAAGCCCAAAAAATACTTCAAAAGTTTAAATAAAAAACCCCTGCTTATTAGGCAGGGGATCTTTAAAACTAAAATTATTCCCTATCGTAAACTGCTGTATAAGCCAAGAGTGTAACCATAACAAGTGACATTGAACTGTAAACAAGCCACCAAATACGTTCTGAATTAATTTTGAGTACGAAAACTGCTTCCCACATAAAAGTAAGAAGTAATTTAACTGTAAGTATCCAAAGACAAAGGGCAACTAAACGAAATAAAATATCAAGCACCCCGTATAATATACCGTTTCTAAATGAAGCACGGAAAGAATAGATAATATTGTTTAAAATTGTTTTCATAATAAAATTGTACAAAGGTATTTTTTAAAAGTCAATAGTTTTAATATTTAGAGGTTTAATTTTCCTGTTTATTTTCTGCCTATAATTTGTTAAAATAATAATATATATCACATTAAGGGGTTAGATATGAAATATTGGGCATATTTAAATGATGATGTTTCTCAAAAGCCTTTCACCGAAGAAGAATTACAACAATTACCGGGTTTTGGCCCGGAAATGCTAATTTGTTCGGAAGTTTCCGCAGTTAGCCGAGATCCTGAATGGAAACCTGTAAAAGAAATTTTACCCCATTTAATAAGACCGAAAGCACCGGACTTTTCTAAGTTTCGCCCAAAACCACCGGTTCCCCCTCAACAAAATTCATCTATACCTCAAGCATCACCTATAAGTGACACTTTGGCGTCTTTTGTGCAACCTACATCTGCACAACAAGATAGTTCCGTTGCCGGATTAGATAATAATTTACTTGCGCAATTACGTACTTTAACCTCTAAATTAGAATCTTTAGAAAATAAGATAGAAGAGCAAGAGAAGGAACTGGTTAATGCAAATGTTAACCAGAATTATGAACAGGGAATTGATGAGACTTTTGTATCTGAACCTCAAAATGAACAAGAAGATGATGTGTTAGAGGTCCCTTTTGACAGTGATTTTGAAGTTCCTTTCGATGCAAGTAAAAGTTCCGAAGAAATAGCAAAGGAAGCAGAAGAAATGCTTGCCAAACCAAACTCTACGGAAATTGAAGAGTATGATACTGATGACCAAAATACTGAACTTATGAATTATACCTCAGATATGCAAAAAATTTTGGAAGATACTATCAGAGAAAGCAACTTCCATCCTGAACAACCTGAACAACCAAAAAAGAAAAGAAAAACTTTTATTGCTGAAGATTTAGTTTCAAAAGAAAAATTAAAATTTTCAGTAGAAGAAGATAAAAAAGATAAAAAAGAATCAGAGGATAATCAACAGGAAAATAAAGAGAATATTCCTCAAGAACAAAATAACGCAGAAAACAATCAAGCGGCAGAAGTTCCTACAAAAGAGACAGAACAAAATAATTCAGAGAATGAAATAAAATCTTTAACAGAGCTTCTTGCCGGTAAAGAGGAAAATAGTGGAACTGAAGAACAAAATCAAGGGAATACTTCCCAACTGGCTTCCGTAAATGATGCCCCAGAAAAAAGAGATGAAAAATCTGTTCAAGAAGAGGGAACAGCGGAACTTCGTTTAACTTCTGTTGAGGAAGCACCTAAAGGTAATAAAGAGGAATCTGTACAAGAAGAAGAAACCGCAGAACCTCAACTCGCGTCTGTAGAAAAAGCACCTGAAAGTAAGATGAAGGAAACTGTTCATGAAGAAGTGCAAGTTGAACCACAACTCGTTTCTATAGAGGATGCACTTACAAAAGAAACAGAAAAAGAAGAACCTCAAGCTTTTTCCGAAACTAAAGGCGAAGAAATAAAACCGGAAGAACATGCCGAAGAACCGGTTCAAGAGGAAATTCATGAAGAACTTCAAGCCACCCCGGAAACTGAAGGCGAGGAAGTAAAACCGGAAGAGCCTCTTGATGAAGGTCAAAAACAAGAAGAGGTTAAGGAAGAAGATGCTGAAGGTTTAAAAACATTTGCTTTGGATGAGTTTTCTGACGGCCCGGCAGATGTAATATCTGAACAAGTTGAAGGAGAACAGGTAGAGAAATCCGCTGAAGAAGAGCAATCTCAAGAAGAACTCAAAGTCGCTCCGGAAACCGAAGGCGAAGAAGTAAAACCGGAAGAAACTGCTGAAGAAAATCAAATTGAGGAAGAATCTGCTGGAGAAGAACTTAAAGTCGCTCCTGAACCGGAAGAAGAAAACAAATCAAATTTTGATGAAATTGTTAGTAAGGTAGAGGTCCCTGCAGAACTAGAAAATACGAATTTAGATGAAAAGACTTCTGATTTTTCTAAGACACAAGACGTTACAATTTCCGAAGATGATACTACTGCTGCGGTTCTTAGTGAAATAGCAGAAGAAAAGGCACACGATGTCAAAAATATTACGACATCAGACCAATTGTTTGCGGAATTAGAGAATACTTACAGAAATGAAGATCAAGAGAAGAAAGATGACAAGATTACAGGAGCGGTTAAAGACTCTACAACTACATTGGAAGTTGATTTAAATCAGGATATTGTAAAAGAAGATGAATTCTTAAAAACTTTTACAACAAGTGTTGAAGAAGTCTTTTTGGATCAGCCTACGGCGATAATATCAGATTATGTTCCACCGACAGATAATGTGGAACATACAAAACCTGAAGAATTGGAAAATAGTGTCAAACGTGAAAAACCCTCTGATATTAAAACAGTTCCTTTAGTTCCGGAAGTATTAGGGCAGGAAATACATTCTTCACCGTACGTAGAAAGTGCGACAGCTAAATTAAGGCAAACATCACCGGTAGTTAATACAATTAAATGGACGGCAATTGGGATTGTTATTGCGATAATTGTCATGGCGGCGTTATCTGGCCTTGCTGTTATGGGAAAGATACCGGAAAAACTTTCCCCCATACACGCGATTATATATTCCTTGCGTAAACCTCAACCTCAGCAAGTAGATAATACATTTGAGGATGACATGGATTTAGCACCTGAAATGATTAATCAAGAGGTACAAGGAGATCAGACTGCTCTGATGTCTGAACAAGCTCGAATAGAAGCTGTAATAGGGCAGGTTAGAAAATATGCTTTCCCTGATGGTACGACCTTGGAAGATAGAATACAAAATATTCACGGGAATATTAGTGATCAAATTGAGTGGTCTTTATTCCCTACTGAAGAAAACGGTATTTATTCCATCGCAGTCAAGATTCCTCAAAATCAAGATGGTCAAGGGTTTTCTTATAGATTCAATTATGACTTCGATAATAATAAATTAGACCCAACTACTTCAGAAGCAAAAAATATAATGGAAAATTATTCAAGATAATTTTTGCTTTTACTTATTTAAACCCCACTTTTAACGGTGGGGTTTTTATTTATCCCAGTGATTTAATTTAAAATATATTTAAATTCTCTAATTAAAAATCTAAAAAATTTTATTAGATGTCTGCCAATTGTTTACGACGGATGATAAGTATTTAAGTAAAAAATATTTTTAGCAAGAAATAAAAAAATATGATATAATTTATATAGAAAATTTGAGTTTCGCGCAGGTGGCGGAATTGGTATACGCGTGCGTTTGAGGGGCGCATGCCTTTGGCTTGGGGGTTCGAGTCCCCCCCTGCGCAATAATTTAAACAGTGTTATAAAACCCGGTTTATTTTTTTATACGGGAGCAAGCAAACTGCTTTGCTTGCGTTTGGGACGAGAAGGCCGGAGCGTTGTGCGAGTTTTGCCGAAAGCAAAGGCGAGTACCGCGAG